>Ga0209400_1002448_pt1 | contig 14064 bp, 13 predicted proteins | sample M_130807_EF_Meta_FD_187313 | JGI IMG/M metagenome (GOLD analysis project Ga0209400, IMG submission 187313) | Freshwater microbial communities from Lake Montjoie, Canada to study carbon cycling - M_130807_EF_MetaG (SPAdes) (version 2) | ecosystem: Environmental > Aquatic > Freshwater > Lake... | reverse complement strand
CTCTACTGTCAAAACGCGGGCAAACCCCAGCTATTTCACTTAACTTCCTATCAGGTTCGCTTGACAGCCGCGTTACATTTACACGCGCCACAACGGCTACATTTGTTGGATCTAACGGTTTTATCCAAACGGCTGCGATTAACGGTCCACGCTTTGATTACAACCCTGTAACGCTTGCTGCAAAGGGCTTGCTGATTGAAGAGCAGCGGGTGAATTTGCTAACGCGGTCTGAGGAGTTTGATAATGCTAGTTGGGTGAAAAATGCGGCTACTGTCACCGTAAATGCCACAACGGCTCCGAATAATACTGTTTCTGCTGATGCAATCATCCCTAATTCTGGAACCAATACCCTTCCGGGCTTTTTTCGTAACGCAGTCGTATCTGCGTCTGACAATGAAAACGGCGTGGTTTCTATATACCTAAAAAAAGGTGTGGGTGTAAGTTGGGTTTTTGTTAGATACTTAAACAAGGCCAACAACTTTTTTAATTTGTGGGTTAACCTCGACACCGGCTCGGTAGGTGCGACGAGTACTGGTAGTGTTGTAGCGCTACCTAACGACTGGTACAGGTGTATACTACCTAACAACACGGGCGTTGGGTCTACCACAGCGGGCCGCGTTACCGTTTGCGCCGTTTCTGGCGATGGTCAGAATAGCTTTACTGGCGACGGCACACAATTTTTCTACGCTTGGGGCGCACAACTCGAAGCCGGTGCATTCGCCACCAGCTACATTCCCACAGTCGCAAGCACAGTCACACGCACGGCTGACATAGCGACGATGACAGGAACAAACTTCTCTGACTGGTATAACGCTAGTGCAGGGACATTCGCTTCTCAATTCACAACGTCCACTATATCTGGAACACGCACAATTCTGGATGCTAACGACAACACGGCAAATGAAAGCATTCGGCTGCGTACTGTATCGGCTGATCCATCCTTTACGGTTACAGATGGAGGCGTTGACCAAGCAAATATTGACGCAGGAACTGTAGTTGCAAATACAACATACAAAATGGCTGGGGCTTACACGCTAAATGATTTTGCAACGTCGATTGGCGGAGGCGCTGCTGTAATAGATACTTCTGGCACAATACCAACGGTCAACCAATTACAAATTGGAACTTCGGCAGCAGGAAACATTCTGAACGGCTGCATCGGATCAATTTCATATTACAACACGCGACTTTCAAATTCTAGTTTGCAGGCGATTACAGCATGACCATTTACATCAGAAAAAGGGCTTAAAAATGCCTACAGTTAATCTTTCGCCATTAGGCGGCGCAGCTAGTCAATTTCTAGATAACAACGGTGTTATCTTGTCAGGCGGCAAAATCTATACGTATGCCGCTGGAACCACTACCCCGCAAGCAACTTACACTAGTGCGTCAGGTGTCACGCCGCACGCAAACCCTATTGTTTTGAATAGCGCAGGGCGTGTACCGGGCGGCGAAACTTGGCTGACCGACGGCTTAGTATACAAATTTTCTATTGAAACATCTACGGGCGTACTGCTTGGTACATACGATAACATTTCAGGCATTAACGATATTCCAGACGCTGTACTTACCGCGGACAATGTATTTTATGATCCGCCGTTTGCTGGCGCAGTTACAAGCGGATACACGGTAGAAGATAAACTATCTCAAACTGTCTCTGTTCAAGACTTCGGTGCTGTTGGCGATGGAATTACTGATGACTGGGTTGCGATTGAAAAAGCGTTAAACGCTTCAGACAGCATTTATTTTCCAGCAGGAACATATAGAATAGTTGGTATAAGAACTTATGACCTGCCAACAAATAAGTTTTTGTACGGTGATGGTGATGCTACTTTGTATTTTGCCCTTGGTACTGACAAACTTACTATTCAAAATTTAGCAAAAGCAACAACGACCATTTCGGCTGATCTTGCTATTGGTCAAAGCTACATGAATGTATTAAGTGTTGAAGGTGTAGCTGAAGGAGATTTAATTCACATTGACACAGCAACTCGGGTTTCTTCTCTTTTTAGTTATCAAAAGCAGTGCGTTCGGAGAGTCGTAGCTATTGTTGGAAATACAATTTCCTTTGACCAGCCGCTGGACTTCTTTTTCACCGTATTGGAAAACCCAAGAGTTGATTTTGCAAATCCCTTTGGCGTTCAAGCCAGTGGCGTAAATATCCTATGCGGAGACACGGGAACGGATGCGGGTGGAAACTTTTTACGTCTAATAAGAACTTCAAATAGTGCTTGGCAAAACGCCAGGATTGCTGGTTCTGTTCGTGGGTGGACAACTGGCTGGTCTGACGTTTTTCTTACTCTAAGCTGTGACAGAACATTGTTTAATAATGTTCAATTTATAAAATCAAGGTATTCACCACGAATATCTGACGGATCACGTTATACGACAGTTAGTAACTTTACGGCTTTTCAAATCAGGCATCTAGACACCCAAGTCTGGGCGCAGGATACATTGTTTATTAATGGTGTTTGTTCTGACACGGACGGAGTAATCCAAACTCACCCTTCTATACGCAATACATTTAAAAATGTTCACGATTCTGTAAATCGTGAAGCTCTTTTTGGCTTAGACCTTCGTAGTGTTGGGGATATTGTTGAGGATTGTTCTGCTAGTCGTACTGATGGAGTTATAGGGTCTAACACTAACGGTATCAGCCCATTGCCAGATTATGTCGATTGGGCGTTAGGATATAAAAAAAGAATCACTCGATTTAATTCAACAACAGCCATTATTTCAAATAGAGAGACAATCGGAGATATTGAAATAAATGACTGCAATGTTCCTGACATTGCACTTGTTGATGGTTTTGGTATTGGATCAATAAGAATTGGAAATGGGAATAATCTTTCTTCGCCGGGTTACAGATTAACAAGAGAACAGAGCACGCGCTCATTTGCAAATAACGGACTTATCCCTGTATATTGGGAGCCGGGATTTGGCTATGATGGAACGCCCACTGCTGTAACGGCAATAACAAAGGCAAATCCCGGTGTAGTAACATCCACTGCACATGGATTGAGCAATGGAAACCTTGTTCGTTTAACCGCTGTAGCAGGAATGACTGAGGTTAATTACGTTGTGTTTACTGTTCAAAATGTAACCGCAAATACCTTTGAACTTTATACAACGGATACTGTTCCAACGCCTGTAGATACAAGCACCTATACAAATTACACTTCTGGTGGGTTTGCTGGGAAGCAAAAAAATACACGATCTTTCCAGCCCATTTGGACAAAAAATGTTGGTCGCTGGCCTCAAAGAAAATATTATCTTCCAAATCTATGGAGAGAAACGGTTGCTACTGGTTCTTTAACTCGAACATTTACACTGCAACTTTATACAGAAACAAGTGCCATTCCTGCACAAACACAGTTTTGGACAAGGTTAACTTTTATTGCAAAAGGAAATACTGGTTCAAGCGAAACTGTTTATGATGTTGCGGCTGTTAGATACCCAACAAGCCAAACATATTTTCAAAAAAATACTGCTTTAACTACGGATATTAATTCATGGAGCATTACTCTTGCAAATCCAATTTATCATTTCAAAGACCTTCAAGATACAGAAGGCGCAAGCGGACTAGTTGGAAGTGATTATTATTGGACTGTTGATGTAACTGTAACGCTTCCGACAACAAGTAGAATTTTATACGAACTTGATTGCGAAGTGCGCGAGTTAAATCGTGGAATTGATAATCCGTAATGAGCACTAACAAGATTGCCAGACTGCATCAAATGATGTAGTCTAGCCACCAACCGTACTGATGCGGCTCATCAGGAACTCTTTAAGGGTTAATCATGGACGATAATGTCTTTACCGAAGCGGATGCCTCCGCGCCAGAACTCGAAGCCACGGCAGCAATCGAGCCTGTAGAAAACACGACGCCGGAAGAGCAGTCTGCTGAACAGGAAGCACCCAAGACCTTCTCCCAAGAAGACTTGGACGCCATCGTAGGCAAACGACTCGCAAGAGAGCAGCGTAAATGGGAACGCGAACAGGCTCAAAGAGCAGAGGAAATGCAGGCCCGGCAGCAGCCAATCCACGACATAACCCCTGAACAATTTGAGACTTACGAGGATTACGCAGAGGTTTTGGCCGAGCGTAAAGCCGAAGAAATGCTGGCACGCCGTGAAAGGGATACCCAGCAACGTGCAATGCTAGAGTCTTATCACGAACGTGAAGAGGCAGCGCGGGACAAGTATGATGACTTTGAACAAGTCGCATACAACCCCAACCTTCCGATCACCGACGCGATGGCATTAGCAATACAAGCGTCCGACATTGGCCCCGACGTGATTTATCACTTAGGTGTCAACACTAAAGACGCCCAGCGTATTTCGCGTCTAGACCCCATTTTGCAAGCTAGGGAAATTGGTATGATTGAAGCCCGGCTTTCAGCCGAGCCTACATTCAAAAAAACATCCAACGCCCCGCCACCGATTGCTCCTGTCAATGCCCGCACCTCTGGTGCGCCGACATTTGATACGACAGACCCACGGGCCGTAAAGTCCATGAGTACGTCAGATTGGATTGAGGCAGAACGGATGCGACAGATCAAGAAGTACGAGGCACAACGCAACCGATAATTTAGGATTATTTCCATGAGTAACTCGATTTTAACCATCGACATGATCACGCGTAAGGCGCTTGAGATTCTCGAAAACAACTTGGTTCTTACCCGTAACGTAAACCGCCAGTACGATGACAGCTTTGCTGTTGAAGGCGCAAAGATTGGTTCAACCCTGCGTATCCGTTTGCCGGATCGCGCACTTGTAACTGACGGCGCAGCCCTTCAGGTTCAGGATGACAACGAGCAGTTCACAACTCTTGCTGTTTCCACCCAGAAGCACATTGGCGTTAACTTCACGACTGCTGAATTGACCATGCAGTTGGATGATTTCGCTGACCGCGTTCTCAAGCCACGTATCTCGCAGCTTGCTTCAAGCATCGACGCTGACGTTGCCAACTCGTACCTGACCATCGGTAACACGGTCGGCACGCCCGGCACAGTACCCGGCACTTCGGCAGTTCTTCTTGCTGCACAGCAGAAGCTGAACGAAAACGCTGCTGTCATGTCGCCACGTTATGCGACTGTTAACCCAGCCGCCAACGCTGGTTTGGTCGAAGGTCTGAAGGGTCTCTTTAACCCAACCGACACGATCAGCAAGCAGTTCAAGAATGGCATGATGGGTACTGGCGTACTTGGTTTTGACGAAATCAATATGTCGCAGTCCATCAAGCAGTTTACCACTGGTTCGCGTACTGCAACTGGCGGAACGACTTCGGCGGCTGTTACCGCTGAAGGTGCAACCACCATCGCCATCACTGGCGCTGGCGCATCGGCTACAATTAAGGCTGGCGACGTGTTTACTGTTGCTGACTGCTTCCAAGTCAACCCACAGACCCGTGAAAGCACTGGTTCGTTGTTCCAGTTCGTTGCTCTTGCTGATGTCACACTCAGCGGCGCTGGCGCTGGTAACGTAACTGTTGCTGCAATCTACTCGGCAGCACACGCACTTGCCACTGTTAACACTCTGCCCGGTAACTCCAAGGCAATCGTGTTTGTTGGTACGGCTTCTACGCAATATGCTCAGAACCTTATCTACCACAAGGATGCTATCACCTTCGCAACCGCCGACCTTCTGCTCCCACAGGGCGTAGATATGGCTTCGCGTCAGGTGCATAACGGCATCTCGCTCCGCGTTGTTCGTCAGTACGACATCAACAACGACCGTATGCCTTGCCGTATTGACGTTCTGTATGGCTACAGCACGATCCGTCCGCAGATGGCTGTTCGGATGTGGGGTTAATCTAACACGGCCCTCGGTTCGCCGGGGGCCACACTTTTTGAAGGATTTTTATTATGGCTTTACCAAATGGCGCCGGCGGTTATCAAGTCGGAGACGGTAATCTTACCGAAGTTAACCTTACAACGTCACCTGTCGCTGTTGCATATACCGCAGCAGCTACACTAACTGCTGCCGATTTGGGCGGTGGTTTGGTCGTATACAACTCCGCTTCAGCGGCAGACCTTACACTTCCTGCGGTCAGCGTTGTTAACGCAACCATCAGCAGCGCAAAGACAAACTCAGCATTTGATATTGCTTTGGTTGCTCTTGCTGCTGGTGTACCTACGATTGTAGTAGGCACTGGCTGGACCTTGGTTGGTTCAGGCGCAGGCGTTGCTTCTAAGAGCGTACTGTTCCGCGCAGTTAAAACTGGCGCTGAAACGTACAATCTGTACCGCATCGCTGGCTAATAGGTTTGCCCCGGCTTCGGTCGGGGCATCCTTTTCAGGAGAAAATCAATGGCTAATACAAAACCTATTGGTGTTGCTTTCCTCGACCAAGATATTATTGGCGCCCAATATATCTTGAGCGATGAGCAAATCGGCTACACCGCCGCAGCACAAGGTACGGTTACGCAAGCAACAGATAAGTCAACTGCCGTCACACTAAACAAATCCGCTGGCCGCATCACCATGAACAACGCGTCGCTGACTACTGCCACTAACGCTACGTTCACGCTGAACAACAGCTTTATTTCTGCAAATGACACTGTTATTCTTACTATCTCTGGCGGTCAAACAACCCCCGGATCATACAACGTGTTTGCTAACTCGCTGGCTGCTGGCTCTGTCAGCATCAGCCTGCGTAACATTTCTGGCGGTACGCTGTCAGAAGCAGTAGTGATTAACTTTGCAATCATTCATTGCGTATAACTAAATTGGACGGCTTTCGGGCCGTCCACTTTTAAATTTTTTGCGAGGATTTTGGCATGGCCAGCGCGGGAGACATAATTAACGGTTCGCTTAGGCTGCTAGGCGTCTTGGCCGAAGGTGAAGTCCCGTCGGCTGAAACGTCGCAGGACGCGCTGAATGCCATGAACCAGATGATTGATAGCTGGAACACAGAGCGACTGTCCATCTTCTCGACGCAAGACCAAGTGTTCACATGGCCTTCTGGCATCATCAGCCGCACGCTTGGACCAACTGGCAACTTTGTTGGCAACCGCCCCATCCTGCTTGACGATGCAACGTACTTTGTCGATCCCGGCACGGGCGTCAGCTACGGCATTAAAATGATTAACCAGCAGCAGTATGACGGCATCGCGGTCAAGACTGTTACATCTACATTCCCACAAGTTCTCTTTGTCAACATGACATACCCCGATATTGATATGTACATCTACCCGCGCCCTACGCGCAACCTGACATGGCATTTCATTTCGGTTGAAGAACTTACGCAGCCTGCAACGCTGGCAACCGTATTGAGTTTTCCGCCCGGCTATCTGCGTGCGTTCCGCTATAACTTGGCCTGCGAAATGGCGCCTGAGTTTGGCGTAGAGCCATCATCGCAAGTCCGCCGTTTGGCGATGGCGTCCAAACGTAACTTGAAACGCATCAACAACCCCGGCGACATTATGTCTGTACCGTACAGCCTCATCGCTTCACGCCAACGCTTTAACATCTATGCAGGGAATTACTAAATGTCTAATATTACTATCTCCGCGCTGCCTGTTGCCGCTTCGCAAGCTGGCGCTGATGTATTGCCGATTGTTCAGGCCACGACCAATACAACTAAGCAATTATCCATAACCAACTTATTCACCAGCCCAGCGTTTGTTACGCCCGCACTAGGAACGCCGACCAGCGGTAACTTGTCGAATTGCACCAGCCTACCTATTTCAACGGGCGTAACCGGTCTTGGGGCAGGTATAAATACTTTTTTAGTTAGCCCTACATCAGCTAATTTGCGGACTGCTTTGACAGACGAGACAGGTACAGGATCAGCAGTGTTTGCAACTTCACCTACGATCACTACACCTACGCTTACTACGCCTACGCTTACTACGCCGGTATTAACTTCACCGACGTTGACAGATGTATTAGCTACATCGGCAGCAGCCCCTACTATAGCAAGCGCGGCTACTATAGCGCCGACAAAAGACATTACGTTTATAAGCGGGGTAGCGGCTATCGCTACAATTACTGCTCCTTCGCCTATATCAACGGGCGGCGGAACCATAACTTTAATACCCACAGGTATTTTTACAACCACTACGGCGGGGAACATTGCGCTGGCGTCTACGGCTGTAGTCAGCAAGGCTTTGACCATGACTTACGACGTTACGGCGGCTAAATGGTATCCGAGTTACTAAGCAATGAAAACTCCTATCCTTGGTTCCGCGTATGTTGCTAGAAGTGTCAACGCCGCCGACAACCGCATGGTCAATCTGTTCCCAGAGATTGTCCCAGAAGGCGGCAAAGAACCAGCGTTTCTTCAGCGCGCGCCGGGCCTGACTACCTTAGCGACTGTTGGCACTGGACCTATTCGCGGGCTGTGGACATATGGAAATTACGGTTATGCCGTGTCGGGCACAACGCTGTACCAAATTGACAGTAACTGGAACGCAGTTGCTAAAGGCAGTGTGGGCGGCTCTGGCCCTGTCAGCATGGCTGACAACGGCACGCAGCTATTTATCGCGGCTAATTCCACAGGATACATTTACAACGCCCTTACCGACGTGTTTCAGCAGATCACCGATCCTGACTTCCCCGGCGCGAGCACGGTCGGATACATCGACGGCTATTTTACGTTCAATGAGCCTAACAGCCAGAAAATCTGGGTTACGCAACTACTCGACGGCTTATCCGTTGACCCACTGGAGTTTGCCAGCGCCGAAGGCAACCCAGATAATGTAACGGCGGTTTTTGTAGACCACCGCGAAGTCTGGGTGTTTGGCACGAACTCGACCGAAGTCTGGTACGACGCAGGGCTGCTTGACTTCCCGCTAGCCCGTATACAAGGCGCATTTAACGAATTAGGCTGCGCTGCCCCGTACAGCGTTGCCAAGATGGATAACCAGATTTATTGGCTGGGCAAGGATGCGCGCGGTCAAGGGATTGTCTATAAGGCCGCTGGATACATTGGCCAGCGCGTGTCTACGCACGCTATCGAATGGCAGATGCAAGAGTATGCCAACATCTCAGACGCCACCGGCTACACGTATCAGCAGGATGGCCACAGCTTCTACGTCCTGAACTTCCCGAGCGCCGACACCACATGGGTCTACGATGTTGCTACCGGCGCATGGCATGAGCGGGCGTCGTTTGCCAGCGGCGATTTTAACCGCCACCGTGCCGACAACCAGATGTTTTTCAACAGCACCACGGTTGTAGGCGACTATCAGAACGGCAAAATTTACGAGTTTGACCTGAACGTATACGCTGATGATGGCGCACCGCAGAAATGGCTGCGGTCATGGCGCGCACTGCCCACAGGCGCTAACAACCTCTCGCGTACTATCCAGCACGCCATGCAGCTTGACTGCGAGACGGGCGTTGGCCTAAACGCCTACCCTGCTTACGATGCCGAAGACCTTGCCACTGAATCAGGTGACGTCCTTGTGGCCCAGTTTGTGCAAGGATATTTGACTACGCAAGCCGGCGACCAGTTAGTCACGGAAGCCAACGATAATAACGAGTCATTGGTTACCCAAGTGCAACCCGCCGAAGATTACAACGGATACGCGCTTGCAACAATATCATATCCCGAAGCGCCGGGGTATACACCGCAAGCTATGTTGCGTTGGTCAGACGATGGCGGCCATACATGGTCTAACGAACATTGGAAGTCGATGGGCAGAATTGGCAGATTTGGGCATCGCACCATTTGGCGCCGCCTTGGCGCGACGATGAAAATACGTGACCGCGTCTACGAAGTGTCTGGCACAGACCCTGTACGGATTTACGTCATGGGCGCTGAACTGCTGCTTAGTGGGACAAGCGCATAATGGCACTAGCGCCTATCAACCCAACTAACATTACGCCGCCCCGCGTTGCCTTTATTGACGAACGGTCGGGGGCGATTAGTCGTGAATGGTACCGGTTCTTCCTATCGCTGCGAAATGCTACGCAAGACAACCAAGAACAAGTTACGTTATCAACAGACACAGAATCGCTGTTAGCGTCCTATGACGCCATGCTGGCGGAATTAGCACAGGCTACAGAAATACAACCTGACTGCTGCGCTTCTGGTCAAGCTGTCATAGCAAGCGACATTCAAGGTCTGTCGCTCACACCGACCGCTGCCGCAATATCTGCTTTAGCTGTTGTGCAATCTGAAGTTTTTGGTTTAGGGCTTGCGCCTCGTTCAGAATTAGGCACAATCGCTACTAAAAATATAGGTGCGTCTGGTTCTTTTACGGCGGGCGCTAACACCGTCACAGTGGTTGACGGCATTATCACCAGCATTGTTTAAGGAGAATTAATATGGCCGTGAATATTAGTAACATCATCCCCGCCAAAACAGCGGAAGCCACGCAGACAACGCAATACACGTCAAACGGCGTGCAGACGATCATCGACAAGTTTACAGCGACTAACTACAGCGCAGTTGCTGCAACGCTCAGTGTCAACCTGATTACGGCTGCTGGTTCCGCGGGTAACGACAACTTGATTGTCAAGGCTAAAACGCTTCAGCCGTCTGAGACTTACACGTTTCCTGAACTGGTAGGCCAAGTGATACCTAACAATGGCTTCATCAGCACAATCGCTGGTACGGCTACATCCATCAACATTCGTGCGTCGGGTCGGCTAGTCAGCTAATGTCTGTAACAATCCGCCCCGCTACCGTTGAGGATATACCATGCTACATGGACTTGGCGGCAGCGTTTGTGGCGACAACACCTGTCAGTCATATAATCCCGTTTGACCGCGATAGCACCGCCGCATTTATTGAAAGCGCACTAGACAACGAGAACATGACTGTTTTGGTGGCGGAAGACGATGGCGAACTGATCGGAATTACTGCGGCAATTGCGTACCCTATATACTTCAACCCCGCAAAGTTAGTCGCGCAGGAGTTATGGTGGTATATAAAACCCAGCGCGCGGGGTGGAGCAGCATCAAAATTGCTGTTTCAAGAAATAGAAAAATGGGGTATGAGTAAACAAGCAGAAGCTATGTTTATGGTCGCGCTAGATAACGACCGCATTGAAGCTATGGTAAAACTGTACGGGCGTCTAGGGTATACACCTACAGAACGCACGTTTGTAAAGGAATTGAACTAATGGCAATTAGTACCGCAGCAGCCATTTTAGGCGCCGCCGTCATTGGGGGCGGCGCGTCCGCAATAGCATCTAGTAAAGCCTCTAAAGCGCAAAGAAAAGCGGCTGAACAAGCAACCATAGCGCAAAAAGACGCTTTAGATAAACAGATAGCCCTTCAAGAACCGTTTCGCCAAGGCGGGCTTACCGCGCAAAATCAGATTATGCAGTTGCTGGGTATTGGCGGCAACAAAGCCGCTGCGGGCTACGGTAGTCTGGGTAAGTCTTTTGGCCGATCAGACTTTCAGCAAGACCCCGGCTATGCTTTCCGTCAAGCGGAAGGCATGAAGGCGCTAGAGCGATCAGCAGCAGCGCGCGGCAATCTGTTGTCTGGCTCCACCCTGAAGGGTGTGCAGCGTTTCGGGCAAGACTTAGCCAGCCAAGAATATCAAAACGCATTTAACCGCTTTCAAATTGAACGGTCTGCCAAGTTAAACCCATTGCAATCGCTGATGGGTTCTGGTCAATCCGCCACGAATGTGATGACCGGCGCGACAGGACAATTTGGCCAGAATGAGGCGTCTAACCTGTACAACGCAGGGCAAGCCCGCGCGTCTGGCTACATTGGTCAATCCAACGCATTGAACCAAGCGTTGAGCGGCGTCACAAACTACATGGTGCAGGCGCCCATCAACAAAGCAGCGATTGATTACTACAACCGTACTCCAGCGGGCGGCACTGGTGGCGGCGCTGGCGGTACTTTTGAGCCGGGCGGCGGCGGTGGGCAATATAACCCCTTTGCGTATAACCCCAATAGATTAATTTGACACGTAAAGGTGTAAACGATGCCTAACCAAATGATAGCCTTACAAGCGCGCGGCCCACAGCTTCCCGATCTTTCGCGTCAAACCGCGCAGTACGCGAACATGATGAACATGGCGCGGCAGCAGGAAGCGGCGCAGCTTCAGGGTCAACGCGCGCGTCAAGAAATGGAATACGCAAAAGCAGCCGAAGGGCGGGCAGTGCAAACGCAAACTTCCGCACAGAAAAAAGCAGATTTAGAATATATAGGTTTGGCAACGAAACAATTTAGTGAAGATGTAGCAAAACTAAAGGAAGGTGACCTTGCTGGCGCTGAAGCCGTGCGCGCAGATATTATAGCTAAAATCCCCGCATGGGATAAATTCATACGTCCAGCGTCTGAGTGGACACCTGAATACATAACGCAGATAATGTCAAAAGCCAGTGAGATAGTTGCTCAAACAAATCCCCCCGCTAAATCCAGTATTGAATATGCTGCTCCGAACGCTTTTGACGCTCAAGGAAACCCTATACCAGTAGGTACACCTATACAGGTTATTACTGGTCGTAGGCCCAGCGCAACGCCGATACTGGCTGCAGGCGGTACAGCTACGCCGCCACCAACAGCACCAACTGCCGCACCGGAATTAGCACCGTCCGCTGGCCCAGTGGCAAATGGTAAATATGGCGAAGCTAGATTTATACCTGATAACGCTGTGCCACTTACCGATTTTGAGCAAGAGGATATTCGCAGAATAAAAGAAGGCTCAGGTATGAACGCCACCGGCGCGTCCTTTACGCGCGGCGGTATGGGCGCAGCAACCGCGACGGAAATGACACCTGAAAGGGCGCAGCAGATTGTTGACTCCGCGGTTCGGACGCGTGTCATGGCGCAGACGGACTTTGACCAGCTTATGGCAATGGCGCCTGAACAGAACAAGCAGCCGTTTATGGAAATGATCCGCGCCAATAACATTACATTGCAGCCCAGCGGGATGAGCCAACAATCGCAGTTTGGTGCTAATCCAGTACAAACACCACAGTCGCAATATGCTGATTTGCGCGGGCCTGCGTTGCAATCGCAGACCGCCGGTTTGCGCGGTGCGCCGCCAATGGAACAAACGATGGCGCAGTACATACCTGTTCAGCGCCGTGACCCTAACGTGTCGCCGGCCCCCGGCGTGTATCAAGTACCCACACAAGATGTGGCGGCTACGTCGCGTGCAACGCGACCATCAAAACAAGAAGTATTCGACACGGAACTGGCAAAAATTGAAGCGGCGCGCAAAGCAGGCCCTGCGCCGCTAACGCCACAGCAAAAACGCGCACGTCAGACTGAAGTGGCGAAGGCATACACCCAAACGCAGTCGCTGATAAACAAAACATACGACCCGAAAGAAGGCGCTATTGCGGTTGCCCGTAAAGTTAAATCGCTTTCCGACGACCAAAAGAAAGCCATTACTGGTTTAAGTAATTACGTTCCTTCCTTCCGTGAATCCACTAGAGAAGCAGACACGCTTATCGCCAACTTAAAGGGTGTTGTTACCGCATTGGGTAAGGATGCCGCCGCCGCTTCAGGAGCAATCGGACCTATGGCGGTGCAAGAATGGAAGATTGTTGCTGACCAAATCGCCAACCTTGATCTTGCAGGTATGACGCCGCGCGCGCTTGACGCTCAAATGGATCGTATTATTCAACAAGTCAGCAACGCAACCAATCTTGCTCAACGCGTGTACGACGTTCAATACAGTGACGATGTTAAAGAATACCCTGCGTTTAAGCTAAGAGGAACGCCACCTACCAGAACAAAAACGCCAGTAGCTAAAGGCGGAACCATGATTTCGCCTGACATCGACAAAATATTGAAGAGCCGCGGTATATGAGCGGGGCTGACTTACGGCGTCTGGAAGCTGGCATCCGCCAAGCACACGCGCAAGGCGACATCGAAACGGTTGACGTTCTCGGTGCGGAACTGCGGCGCATTCATCAAATGCAGCCGCCAAAGAAAGCGCCGCCTAAGCGTTCGTTGATTGGCGCCGCAGCAGAAGGTGTAACTAATATCCCGTCTAGCGCGGCTGAGTTTGCGACTGGGCTTTACAACGCAGTCACTAACCCCATTCAGACCGCTGGTAGTATGCTTGACATCGCGGCAGGCGGTTTGAAAACGGGCGCGGAAAAAGTACTGCCGAAGAACGTCTACAATTTTATCAA
>Ga0209400_1002445_pt1 | contig 14091 bp, 16 predicted proteins | sample M_130807_EF_Meta_FD_187313 | JGI IMG/M metagenome (GOLD analysis project Ga0209400, IMG submission 187313) | Freshwater microbial communities from Lake Montjoie, Canada to study carbon cycling - M_130807_EF_MetaG (SPAdes) (version 2) | ecosystem: Environmental > Aquatic > Freshwater > Lake... | reverse complement strand
GAACTGTCTATGGCTTGTTTTGTTGAACTGTCTATGGCTTGTTTTGTTGAACTGTCTATGGCTTGTTTTGTTGAACTGTCTATGGCTTGTTTTTGTTGAACTGTCTATGGCTTGTTTTTGTTGAACTAAACAGTACTGGATTGTTAACTTACTCATATACACTTTTCTGTAGGGCGTTTTCAGATATGGTGCCAAGAATACCTACAGAAGAATGAATTTTTGCATTTTTGTTTATTTGTGTTTTTTGGCATTTCGTTTCTTGGTTTTGGATTTTTTCCCACCCAATCCGAGCCAACCAAAGAAACCTTTTGATTCGCCTTTGGCATTGGCCAGTTCTCTTTTGGCTGTGTCGAGTTCTATTTGAGATTGGTTCACTTGCGATTGCAGTTTTTTCACCTTTTCCTCAAGCGCCTTGATTTCTGCATCGGATGCCTTTCCTTTTATGTTGTTTGTCACGCTGGGGCCATTTGCATTATTGACGGGGCCATTTGCATTATTGACAGGGCCATTTGCATTATTGACAGGGCCATTTGCATTATTGACGGGGCCATTTGCGTTATTATTATTCGGTGGTAGCATCTTTATATAGGGTTGATATAAAATTGAATATAAATCGTAAACAAGAGAGGTGGTTACAAGGATGCCGCCTAAGAAAGCAGTGATTCAGAAACAGACCAAAACGGCGCTTCAAATCGATGAGCGAGGTTGTATCAAGGAGGTGCAGGTCCCGGTCCATGCTACTTTGGACGAATGTTTCAAGGTGGTACAAGCGGGAACGAAGCATACGAAACAGGGTTTCAAGGAGCATTTTGTGTGGGATTTGACGTGGGAAGACAACAAGTATACAATTTCTTTGTATGGTAAGTCGGTAGAAAAGGCGGTGACGGGTCGAAATGCGGGTGAGCATTGTCTTCCTCCACCTCTGGGGGAAACAAATTTTGTGGGTGCCTGTCTTTTGGTATGTCAGGAAGGTCCCCTCCAGGTATCTTTGTGGAACGATTTGGTGGAAATCATTTACGAAAAGTACGAAGACGTCGACGACGAATTGGAGGACGGTCAGGAGTCGGAAATGGACGATTACAGCGAACGCGGTTCGGAAGTGGACGAGGCGGAGCCGGAGGAAGACGAAGAAGAGGCGATGGTGATTCGTGGCGGTAAAAAAAAAAAGACAGTGGCCTCCACCAAAGACGACTTGCCTACTTACTTTGCAGCAGAACAACCTTATTTGGACTGTTCGTGCGAGTTGGATTTTGAAACCTATTTGTAAATAAATAGCCTATTGTAATTTAATTTCTATATGAAAAATAGATATGCAAACCAAAAGCGTATATGCTTTGATTTGCATCGGCATCGCATTCCTCTTTTTCCTTTTTTTGTTTCAATACAAGGAAGGATATTTAACAACCATTGATACTTCTGCTTATGCTTCTGCTAATGCTTCTGCTTCTGCTACTCCAGGTCTTGGTTTCAATCCCAATGAGTTATTGTTTTCGAGTATAGAAAGTGGATTGATTGAAAAGGTGGTGACCAATTTGTCGTCCCTGTCCTTGTCTGATTTGAACTACCCCAGTACAGGTGAATTCATCAAAGATTTATTGAAGGAATCGCATTCCATTCCGTATGGGGCCGATGCAACGGCTTCGTCGATTCAGGGATATTATGCCTCGTTGTCCACCAAGATGGCAGAATACAAAACGAGTCCTCAGATTATCAAGTACATACAAAAAGTCAGTCAATCGTTGGCAAACCAAATCAGTCTGCAAATTGATAAAGCTATTTCGTCATACGACACCACTATCCAAGAAACATACCTGAACCCCGCATCATCTCCCTTTGTTTCCAATTATTTCTAATCTTGCATCTCTTACATCTCTTACATCTCTTACATCTCTTATCTCTCTTACATCTCTGTCCATGGCTGCGTTGGCCAAGGCGTCGGCGCGTTTGTTTTGTGCGCGTGGGATATGTACATAATCCACCTGTAGGAGTTTCTGGGCAGAGTCCGAGCAATGTTGCCAGAGGCTATGTAGCCGTGTGTTGTTGACTTTGTATTCCCGTTTCATTTGTTTTATGACGAGTTGTGAGTCGCCATGAACGACGACGACGCAGGAGGAGGAGTGTGGCAAGGAGGCGAGGTAAGAGAGGCCGCGCAAGAGGCCGGTATATTCGGCGACGTTGTTGGTTTCGTGTGGGCCGACGAAATGTGCGTCGTGCCAGACTTCTGTGCCGGAGGCGTCAACCAAGGAGGAGCCAGAGCCAGAGGGACCGGGATTTCCGCGGCTACCGCCGTCAAAATACAAAGAGTAATGGTGGGTGTTCATTTGTCTACAATGGTAATGGTGCATTGTATCAATTTTAGGAAATGTTTTTTTAGGGTCATAATACAATGAAGGTGAAAAACAAAGGTTTTGTAGTGGGGGTTTTCGTATTCGTCATCCTCGTCTTGTTTATGGGTATTTATGTTTCAAAGGAGGGATATTACAATTCGAAAACCATGTATTCGGATTTTAAGACGGCCGAACAAGCAGGCAACTTGAATGCATGCAAATCTGTGTTTCAGTGTGTTGCCAAATGCAAGTATCTCAAAAATGGTAAGAATGCATGTCTGATGAAATGTTACAACATGAAAGAAAACAAGGAAAACAAATGCATTGAAAATGTCAATGCCGGAACTGTCAATGCAAATAGCACGTCCACAGACAATCCGTGTCAACCACTGTATGATTGTATCAGTAATTGCAAGAATTCAGTTCCATCTCACTCTTCACAATTTGGATATGATTACAGTAATTCGGGTGTGAATTGTGTCGACAATTGCATGAATAATAAATTTTATTCGTTGAACAAAAAATACCGGTGTGTATGAAGGAACCTACGGTTCCTTCAAAACCTCCCTATCTAGAACAGCTAGCGGCCTTATGGCCGCGGCGCCTTCAAAACCTCGTATATAGTAATGTTTTTGTGACATCCTTACAGAGTGGGTTTGAAAACGCCTTACAGGGGGTAAGCAATGTATAGATTTTGAATTTATACATGGCTTTTTTGCATGATTGTATACTTTTTGTTTCTTTTTGTTTTCTTCTTCTTTTTTCCTCCTTCTATCTTTCTTTTTGTGTTCATGGTACACAAACGAAGTAAAAATAAATCTAAATCTATGACATTACAATCAAATCCAAGTTTTGGATATATTGTAAAATCTTGAGACATGTCCATCAATTCGATTGACTGAATTTCTGTATTGTTTGTACAAAAATCTTTGAGAACGTTTACCATTCGTCTGCCAGTACCCAATGCTTCTTTTGTACAAAAGAGATTGATATATAAAGATGATGTTTCTTCATCTTTGGTTAAACACATGAAACCTAACAAATCTCCATTCATATTGTCCAAATCTAAGAATACATTGTCTGAGTAAATAAAAATAAAATGATTTCGTCGCCATGTTTCAACATCAAAATGTAGTGAATGCTCCCCACGTTGGCATAAACCTGTTTGATTCAACAGTTTCAATCCTATCTTTTCATACGACAAATCATGTTCTTTATGAAATACTACATGAAATACTTTTCTAGCTGCTTCAATAAAAGAGGATTGCTCTTGCATAAAAAGAGGATTCACAAACAGAGAATAACGTAAATTTGACATACCTATCTTAGGTATAGAAACAAAGGGAAGGAATTACTCCAGGAACCAAATGCGAGTATTCTTGTCCTGTTTCCAAGACGCATACTTTTGAGAAGGAAGACAACCACTCCTCACAATCCTCCTGTAAGGCCGTTTCGACAATTGTCCACGTATGTTTCTCCCCCTTGGCATATCTTGCAAAAGCAGGACAATCAAAACACAATATTGTATCGCCCACTTTGTAATGCAACGAAATGCGATACAAATAATAAGGAAAATTCATCGACTCTTTTTCGACACCCCCATGGTTCGGCAAAACCACCAAATGTACCGCTGAATCAGTCTTCATCCTTATATATTGACTCCAGAAAAGGTGTTTGCACCAAATAAATCATTTTATATGCTTATTCACATATGATTTTTTCTTTTTCATTTTTCATATGATTTATTATTTTCACACGTCATGGTAGCGACATGAATAAATTATATATATCGGCGGCATTGGCCTGTACATTCACAGCAGCCTGTCTCTTTCTTTTTTTGGTCAAACAACAACAATTAGAAAACCTTCAAATCAACATCCATACCAACACCGAGTACGACGAAGTCTACAACGTCGGCGACCTCCTCTGCATCCACGGCGTGACCGGCCACTGGAACAACCAACACTGCTACAACAACATCCTGTTTCCTCATTTATTAACAGCCTTCCCCGGCAGCATTTTTGACATCTACATGCAAAGCATCGACCCCGAATCAGACCTCCTCCCCGTCATACCCAAACTGCAAGCCGCCGTCGACACCTACTCCACTCAACATAACATAACATTATCTACCACACAAGGCCAAGAAGTGCAACGCAATGACGTATTGTGTGTCCATATCCGCAGCGGCGATTGGGGGCATGTCGAAGACGATTTCATCGACAAGGTAAAACAGGTGGCCCAAGGGTATCGAAAGGTGTATATATTGTCGGGAATACACAAGGACACGCGGTTCGGCACCTTGGAGGAAAATCGCGTCAAATTAGTGGCCGATGTAGATAAACTCACCAGCAACGACGGACCAGAATATGTCTTTGACAATTCCGATGTCGATTTCCACTTGTGCCTTTTTCGACTCTGTAAAAACCTCATGGTACACCGAGGCGGATTCTCCATGGTGGCAACACTCCTCTTTCAAGGAAATACACTGTACCTCACACAACCCTTCCTGTACCAAGAAGGCGAAAATCGATGGACACAATACCTGCAAAATTCTCCCTTTCAATTATTCATACTTCCTTAAAAATATGTCACACATTCCATATGTGTCACATATTTACCACCTATCCTACAAACCCCTCTGTAAGGAATTTCTTCAAACGGTTTGTAAACGGCCTTACAGGGGTGGTTATGAGCGGCGATACTTGTGATTCGTATTGTACAAACGGTTTTTTTATTGTTCGGCCTACGGCCTCACAAACCATCCTCTGTAAGGAATTTCTTCAAACGATTGTCAGCTGTTTGTAAAGGCCTTACAGGGGTGGTATGAGCAGCGATTACTTGTGAGTCGCGTTGTACAAACGGTTTTTCATTGTTCGGCCTACGGCCTCACAACCCCCTCTGTAAGGAATTTCTTCAAACGATTGTCAGCTGTTTGTAAAAGGCCCTACAGGGGTGGTTATGAGCAGCGATACTTGTGATTCGCGTTGTACAAACGGGTTTTTCTATGGCGGCTCACAAGTAATCGCTACCTACAAACCCTCTGTAAGGAATTTCTGGAAACGGTTTAAAGGCGCCGCGGCCATAAGGCCGCTAGCTGTTCTAGATAGGGAGGTTTTGAAGGAACCGTGGTTCCTTCATAGGGAGGTTTTGAAGGCGCCGCGGCCATAAGGCCGCTAGCTGTTCTAGATAGGGAGGTTTTGAAGGAACCGTGGTTCCTTCATAGGGAGGTTTTGAAGGCGCCGCGGCCATAAGGCCGCTAGCTTTGGGCAGCCGAAGGCTGCTGAAGAACCGTAGGTTCCTTCATTTACATAACTTTGACACCACCTGTGAGGCCGGTGCCGACGGCGAAGCCGATACCTTGACGTGAGGAGCCTGCTGCGGCTGGGATGAAGACATCGAGGATGGCAAAGGTGGAGGCGGCCATCAGGGCGATGACGGCAATTTCCTCTAAATCCATGCTTTTCTTGGGAATAATGAAAGCGACGGCAGAAACAACAAGACCTTCAATGAGGTACTTGATGGCCAACTTAAGATAATCATTGACGTAGGGCATGATAGAATATATATACCAATGACAAAAAATCTATGCTCTTGGAAAACAAACAACGAATAAAAAAAGAGGTTAAACGTTGGAATCGCTAAAGGAATACATCCATGACTGACAGGGACACAGTATTCATTGGCGACGAGTTGGACGAGGACCCTTCTTTTTCGGGGGCCAAGTATGTGGGTATTTCGTTTTTGAGTCCGGAAAAAATTCTAAAGAAGCGTGAGTTGTTTTATTTCGAGCAATTCGTCAAAATATGGGATTTCAACAAGTCCATGTTGAAGTTCAACGACTTTCTGCAGTTCCTGACAGAAAAGTACAATTTGAAGGTGGACAATGTCATGAAGGATTACCGTGATTTCCTAAAAGAGGAAGAGGACAAGTTGAAGGACGAATCCGTGTTTGACGATTACAAAAATTATGTCGATAAATTTGATGAATCCTTGCTACAGCAATTCAACAAGGAGAACGAGTTTCAGACCTCGGTGCGGGGGCTCAAGATTCGTACACCCACCTACGCCACCTTGGAAGAGGCCGAAGAAATGGTGAAAAAGGTGCGAGAGCGCGACCCCACACACGACATTTACATTGGTCAAGTGGGCAAATGGATGCCATGGGAGCCGGATGCCTATAAAACGGGTCGCATCGAATTCATGGAGCCAGAGTTGAACCGTTTGCATCATGAAAAGGCCAAGAACGAGGCCAAAGCGAAACAAGAGTTTGACCAACGTGTTCGTGACACCAAACGTCGAGCGATTCTAGAAAACATCAAATTGGCAGAGAAAAACAACAATGTGTTGACGCAGACATTGGATGAGAATGACAATTTGGTAGGAGTGCAACAGACGGTGAATTTCGAAGAGCGCGAACCAGCGACGGAAGAAATGAAGAACCAACAGAGGGATGAATTGTTTGACAAATACAACGAGGAAAAACAATAACAGTAGTAGTCGCGTTTAAACGACCTTAGAAAATCATAATCAGAATACATCTGCTTGGGATTATGATTTGTGTGGAACGATATGAGAACGAGTCTTTACCAAATCTAGAGGAATGGTCCAGGACGCACCCAGAGGGGGCGGATTACTGGGACCAATATTCACTGGACAACTTACAGACATACCATCCTCTCTACGATTTTTTGTTTCCGTCGCAGGACAATTCCGCCGTCGGATTGACACACCCCTACAGGGTGGTTGATTTAGGACATGTGCGCAAGTCGGCACATGATGCCATCGTCAAAATGCCTGTTCATGTCAAATTCTCGCCCTTGTTGGACCCTATCAAGTACATGATTGGTAAATACGACGAAGTCGTGACCAAATACGACGAAGTCGTGACCAAATACGACGAAGTCGTGACCAAATACGACTTGCCGCAGCCGGGTCGTTCGATAGAGGCGGGAAAATTGGGTAGTATCAACAACATGTCGTATGTAGACAATTATTTCTATTATTTGAGCAGTCGTTTGTTGCACGAATATGGTTTCTTGCATGGCATCGATTACTATGGAAGTTTCCTCGGTATTCAGAAAACGTTTCGGTATGATGTGACGGAAGATTTGTCGTATTTGAGCGAGTCACCAGCGTTTCGTGACAAATTGGCCAAGGGCGAAGTGGTTTGTCATGAATTTACTGATTGGATGGGTGTCAAAGAGAAATCAGTGACACATGCATTTCGCCATCCCTTGAACCTCTCTGCTACAGACAACTTATCCATGGACGACATTGTGGATGCCGATTTGGAAGTCACTCTTACAGAATCAAACTTGAAAATACAATCAAGCATGGAAATACAATCAAGCATGGAAATACAATCAACCATGGAAATGGTATACCAAGAAGATGTCCCTAGTGACGAGACAATGCAGTTACGAGAAGAGCAGTCTTCCGACAGTTGTGTGAGTTACACAACTGTCGACGAAAACGATGTAGCCCCCTTGCCACCAAAGAAAAAAGTACCGCCACTCGACTTTTCCAAACTTCTTCCTGTTGCTACTACTACTGCTACTGCTGAAGAAGAAGAATTCAATCAATCACCTAGAAGAAGAAGAGACATAGATTCAGAAAAAGATTCAGGAAACGATTCAGCAAACGACAGAGAAGATTCAGAAGGTGATACGAAATGGGAAGATATGGACGAAGAAGGAGAAGAAGATGAAGAAGGAGAAGAAGAGGAAGAGGGAGACGTATGGGCTTATTTGTCCAATTACCCAGTGCAGGCGATTTGTTTGCAACGTTGTGATGGTACGTTGGACGAATTGTTTGACCAGGGTCGAATGAACGAGTCCATGTCCATGGCCTATATGTTTCAGGTAGTGATTACGTTGTATGCTTACCAAAAGGCTTTTTCAATGACACACAATGATTTACATACCAACAACATTATGTATGTCCATACGGACATTGAATATTTGTATTACAAAGTGGGTGGAAAACGGTATGAAGTGCCGACATATGGTCGTATTATGAAAATCATTGATTTTGGTCGTAGTATATACCGTTTCGGTCCGCATTTGTTTACCAGCGATTCCTTTTCGATAGACGGCGATGCTCATTCTCAGTACAATACAGAACCGTTTTACAATCCTCGCAAGCCACGTGTAGAGGCGTCATTTGCATTTGATTTGTGTCGTTTGGGTACTTCTTTGTACGATTTCGTACTGGATTTCGAGAGGGTCCAAGAAAAGGGGTTTGATATCACGACGCTGGACGGGTTTCAACAATTGGTAAACCGATGGTGCCAAGACGACCAGGGCAAAAATGTACTCTACAAACGCTCCGGCGAAGAACGGTACCCTGAATTCAAACTGTACAAAATGATTGCACGCACCGTCTCACAACATACCCCCCAAAATCAATTGGACGCCTTTTCCATGTTTGAAATGCCTCCTCACACAGAAAAACAAGAAGAAGAAGAAAAACAAGAAGAAGAAAAAAAACAAGAAGAAGACGGACACTTGCCATGGATGGACCTGGACCAACTTCCAGTGCTGTATACAACATAAAAAAGGTGTTAAAACCTCTTTGTTTCATTCATTAATTACAAAACATAGCAAAACAATACAAACATAATTACATGGCTGGCAAAATTACATGGCTGGCAAAATTACATGGCTGGCAAAATTACATGGCTGGTAGACAAATATATTCCAACATGGCAAACAAAATCTCGATATTCGCAGAGGTCATATGGGTATAACCTTGTAGTAAGTCATGGGTAATGATGTCATACGCAGTCAACCAACTTCCCTCGATTTCTTCCTCTTCTTCTTCATCATACATGGTTTCCCGATGCATAAGGACATTGTAACCACGTTTGGGAACATTACGTCGGAATGCTTCCAAATCACGTTTCTCAATCGCCTCTGCCAATGCCCGTCTCTGCTCCTCGTTACGGACTTGCCATCCTGGAGCATAACGGTCCTCGTACGCCTTAACACGTTCACGTATTTCCGATGTTGTACGTGCACGTTCCTCTCTGTCACGAATATACAAGTTGTAAAACGCTTCGTCAACAACAGTACTCTTCATCAACGGATTCGTAGCAATATACTCTTCGTAATTCATTGTATCAATCAAATAATAATAATAACAACTTTATCAATCATTAAACATGGCAAAAACAAATCAATTTTTGTAAATAAAAACCAAAACCCCTCTGTAAGGCCTTTTCAAAACCCTGTGTTTGATGTGCAAAAACCCCTTCTGTAAGGCCCTTTCAAAACCCTGTGTTTGATGTGCAAAAACCCCTTCTGTAAGGCTTTTTCAAAACCCTGTGTTTGATGTGCAAAAACCCCCTCTGTAAGGCCTTTTCAAAACCTCGTGTTTGAAATACAAAAACCATTTATAAGAAAATATGAATGATGAGTATGAAGCACATTGTTCAAGATGGAATGGATGGGTTTGGACATCAGTTGGAGGGTTTGTGGACGTGTTTAATATTGCATAATGTCGATGATATATATTTTGATGCCAGACAGTATATAAAGAAACAATTTTCATTTCACCACATTGACAGTTCAGAACAGGAGGTAGCAAGGGAATATTTGACAGAGTGTTTGGTTCCTTTTATAAGAAAGTACAATGAGAAGGAGATGGAATACAAGGACATTGTTCGTACGCACGAGTTATGGGAAATACCGTTACAATATGAAGAGGATGTGTTGTATTCGTTGGACAATGTATTTTATTACAAATTACTTTTTCCGGAGGAACATCTGAAACAAATCGAAGAAAATATCCAAGAGAGGAAGAATTATTTCATCAATGACACGTTGCCCAAAAATCGCTTGCATGAAAAGAATATTGTGATTCATATACGAATGAATGACGCCATGTACAGATATGATTGTTTTGATAGTTTTTGCAAACAGATGAATTCATTGGTAGACATATTAAAAAGAGAATATCCTGACCATGTTTATTATATACATAGTGATGGAGTACCCGTGGATATCATTACACATATAGGTGATTCCAAATGTATTTTCTTTGGAAACAATACACCTGTGATGGATGTTCTCAGTGATTTTGTACATGCCAATATTTTTGTTTGTGGAGAAAGTTCGTTGTCGTTTGTATCCAGCTATTTTGGAGAGAAACAATTGATTCTTGTATCTGAACAATATGGGCATTCTATGCCCAACAAAAATGTGTACTCTATTTCGGATTATATAAAAAAGAATACCAAATGAAAAAATGAAAATGAAAAAATAAGTAGGAGGATGATGAAAAATTGATTCAGAAGAATAGAACAGGGGAGTGGGTACATAGATGCTATCATCCAAAAAGCTCAGCGTGTTGGACGAAGAATGGCGGGTCTTTTTACAGAACCAGCAAAACTTTTACGACCCGTTGATGCACTCACAATTGTCGAGTGGTGAACAGGCAAAAGAAAAGATTGTAGTGGATGAAAAGAGGGAGTTGGTGATTTTGCCTTCTTGTGGTGAGTTGGTGATTTCGACCAAGACGAAATGTTTGTATTTGAGTGCGCCGGTGCCGATTGAAGAGGTATTTTGGCGGGTGCCAATTCTGCCGTATTGGATGCCGGCGACGGGTGTGGTGAAAAAGCAGACGAAAATCATTTGTAGTTCGCCGGAAGAGTACGATGCGTACCAAGAAAAGGTGGCTGCGTTGGACCCGGCCATCTTTTCAGAAAAGGTGATTAAATTTGTGGACAATGCGGGGTATGTGCCGAAAGAGATGCCGAGTCCAGAAGACGAAGCCCGTATGTCGAAAACGGCCGTGAACCGTCGCAAGCTCAAATACAAGAACGAGCGAAAAATCACGATTGGTATGTGTAAAAAGGATGTGTTGAATGTGAGGCGCAAGGAGAAGCAGGGTGCGTTTTACAATTGTGTGGCGTTTACGTTGCGGATTTTATACGAGGGGATGTATTACGAATTCCATGCCAAGATTTTCAATACGGGTAAAATCGAAGTGCCGGGGCGTATGAACCATGACATGATGGAAGCCATCAAAACCGAAATCATACGTCTTCTGTCCCCTTTGTTGACGACAGAGGTTCCGTTGGCATTTGTTTCGTGCAAACGGGGTGTGTTAATAAACAGTGGGTTCAAGTGTGGATTCTTGGTGGACCGTGACAAGGTGCATCATTTATTGAAAACCAAGTATGGGATAGAGACGTCGTATGATTCGTGTTCGTACCAGGGTGTCAAGAGCAAGTTTTATTTCAATCACGACAAAGGGTTTGACAAGGAACAGCAGACAGGACGGATTGATGTGTTGGACCAGACGAAGATGAAGAATTTGAATGTGGACAAGAAGTATTCGGAGGTGGCGTTTATGATATTCCGGACGGGGAGTTGCATCATTGTGGGGAATTGCAGCAAACGGGTTTTGTATTTCATTTACGAATTCATTCGTGATTTGTTGGCGCGAGAATACGAGGTGATTTCGATGGGTTTGGAAGAGCCGGTGGTGGCGAAGCAGAAAAAGGCGCGTAAAGTGATGATTTCTTGTTCGGAAACGTATTTACAAGACAAATGAAAAAAATAGTCGGTTGCTATAGTAGATGAAGCACATGAAAACATTATCCCCTGTTGTTTTTTTGTTTGTCTTCTTTTTATTTTTCATAGCGGTCCTTGTCTATTTCGTGTTTCCGCGTGCGGGTCCGGAAGGTTTCGTTGGTTCGGAAACGCCTTTTGTGGGGTACAAGCCAACTTTTGATTTTTCCGACGAAGATGAACAACGAATTAAGTTGAATGTAGAAGAGGGACAGGTGGTGCCACGTGTCAGTTTTCCTTACAAGAATGTGGTGGACGAAAAGGGCCAGTTGGTCAATATTATTATGATTTCGGCGCCGTTTCGAACGGAGGAGGACGAAAAGATGTATGAAAAGTTGCGTTTGGCGGGGATGGAGTTCTGTGGCATTTCCAGTTATTTGGATTTTCCGGGCAAGATTTGGAATCCGCATGATTCTTTTTTCCATGAAGAACGCAAACATGATTACACCAAAATGGTCAAAGCATGGATTCATTGTTTCCGTACACCGCCATCGAATTTGTCGTATTCACAATTGCCGATGTTGATGATGGCCGAAGCGGATTTAAAGGACCCTTCTTCGGTCGAGTATACAGGCAAGGACGAGAAACAATACGATTTCATTTACAGTTGTTTGCGCGAAGACGAAAACGACGATTCGTGCAAACCAGGCTGGAATTGGTACAACCGCAACTGGGACGTGGCCAAGCGATGCTTAATCGTCATGTGCAAGAAATATGGGTTACGTGGTGTCATTGTCGGTCGACAGAACTGCGAAATGACGGATTTCTGCCAGAATTTGGTCGAAGTCTTGCCCTTTCTACCCTGGCACGAATTCCAAACCAAAATGCGGCAATGTCGGTTCCTCTTTGCACCCAATACGTCTGATGCCTCACCTCGTGTCATCACCGAAGCCATGTGCTGGAACATGCCCGTCCTCGTCAACGAAAATATCCTCGGTGGTTGGAACAATGTCATACCAGGCGTGACTGGCGAATTCTTTACGACGGAAAACGACATTGGTGATGCCTTGGACAAATTGACGACCCAATACGACTCTTACACACCACGCGATTGGTTTATCCAAAACCGCGGGAAAGACATTTGTGGACCCCAGCTGGCCACCTTTTTGAAATCCAGCTTTCCCGAAATCAATAAACCAGACGCACAACTCATTACCTTTGGGTAAAAAATATAACGAATATATATGAGTACATCAAACTACAGTCCTAGAGATTCATTATCATCTACAGATTATAATCCTGTAAATGTAAATGTAAATAGAGCTCGTAGTTTAAGTAGTATTAGTAACTACGACCCGAGAAGTCGTAGTTCAAGCCATAGTACTGCTATTATTCCATCAAAGCCCCTTGAAGAAATTGTTAGTCAAAAAATTGAAAAAATTGAAACCCTACAAATTCGTTTACCAAATGATTTATATTTAATAAAGAATACTGATTGGGTGAGTCTTCCTACAAATATTTTTACATTTGTAGATACAGATAGACAAACTAGTGAATATTCATTTATAAATAAAGACAACCATTATTATTTAAATTTAAATAAAACTGAGTTAGGTGATAAAACAAGAGCACATATATCAGTGCATCTAGCAAATTACGGTTTTGAAAATAAATCAGGTGGATGGTTTCATTATAAAGAAAAATTACCACCAAGACCAGGTCTTCATGAAGACCCTAGAATTCTTGAAATGTATGAAATATTTAAAACTTTAACAAAACGAAACATTTTACCGGGATTAAGTAGAAGTTGGCCATTCAAACAAACAGATGATTTGGCCATTCAAACATCATCATCATCATCATCATCATCATCAGGAGGTACAAGAAAACAAACAAAAGAAAGAAAAAGAGTTCGCAGAACATGGAAAAAATTACGAAAACAAGGAGGATATCAAGCTGTTTTCGAGCATCCCTACAGGGTGGGTTTGATTTATATTTCACACCCCTCTGTAAGGTCTTTTTAAGCTGTTTTCGAGCATCCCTACAGGGTGGGTTTGATTTATATTTCACACCCTTCTGTAAGGTCTTTTCAAGCTGTTTCAAGCATCCCTACAGGGTGGGTTTGATTTGATTGACAACCCTTCTGTAAGGTCTTTTTAAGCTGTTTTCGAGCATCCCTACAGGGTGGGTTTGATTTGATTGACAACCCTTCTGTAAGGTCTTTTTAAGCTGTTTTCGAGCATCCC
>Ga0209400_1002441_pt1 | contig 14103 bp, 16 predicted proteins | sample M_130807_EF_Meta_FD_187313 | JGI IMG/M metagenome (GOLD analysis project Ga0209400, IMG submission 187313) | Freshwater microbial communities from Lake Montjoie, Canada to study carbon cycling - M_130807_EF_MetaG (SPAdes) (version 2) | ecosystem: Environmental > Aquatic > Freshwater > Lake... | reverse complement strand
CCACTATCGGTCCCTGGTGGACAGATTCTGGCACTCAAAGGCTCTAAAGCACAGGATGAAATATCAGAATCCCAAGGATTGGCTAAAAAACTAAAATTGGCTAGCTTTGAAATAGTCGTCGCGGGCGGAAAAGTTTTAGCTGAGCCAACCACAGTGGTCCGAGTTAGGCTACTCTAGGTATCTGGAAAGGCAGACATTTTGAGTAAAGATAGTCGCGACGCGTCGGATGTGAGCCCGCTATGGGAGTCTTCGTCGGTGACTAAAGCAACTGTGGTCTCCGGACTCGGATATCCTAATGGCCGCGATGAGAATAGCTCAGCGCCAACCGGTTGGCAGGCGACCACAGAAGAAATTACCTTGATAAAGAAGCAGGTTTCACGTGAAACATCCAGATGAGTTTGGGTTAGCAGGTGGCTTCAAAGACGCACCTCTCGCCCAAGAGATCAGTGACAATTCGCGCAGGATGTCCACCGTTAGAAACACGGTTCTTCCTCGACCTACCCAGACTCGAGTCATCACTGTTTCTAACCAAAAAGGTGGTGTGGGTAAGACAACCACCGCGGTAAACCTAGCGGTTGCCTTGGCTGAAAAGGGAATGGAAGTTTTAGTTGTAGACCTTGATCCACAAGGCAATGCTTCGACAGCACTGGGAATAGAACACAGAATTGGTGTCAAGTCAATTTATGAAGTTATGACCCAAAATATACCTTTGGCTGAAGTCGTTCAGGTAAGCCCTGAGTCTCCTAGGCTTAGATGCGCCCCAGCCACCATCCTCTTAGCTGATGCAGAATTAGAACTTGTCTCTCTTTTGGCCAGGGAACACAGACTCAAGAACGCCTTGGCCGCATACATATCCACCGTCTCAATCAAGCCCGACTACATCTTCATAGACTGCCCACCTAGCCTTGGACTGCTCACAGTAAATGCCTTCACGGCAGCAACAGAAGTGCTTATACCTATTCAGTGTGAGTATTACGCGCTTGAGGGCTTGAGCCAGCTAAAACGTAGCATCGACATGATCAGAGGTGCTCTAAATCCAACCCTTGCACTGTCAACTATCTTGCTGACCATGTATGACTCAAGAACTAAGTTGAATCAGGCAGTTGTAGAGGACGTCAGGACTCACTTCCCGACTCAAACTTTGAATACTCTTATCCCCCGTCAAATCGGTGTCGCTGAGGCCCCTAGTTATGGACAAACAGTGATTACCTACGACAGAAGCTCTAACGGGGCTATTTCATACATGGAAGCTGCAATTGAGATCGCAAACAAGGGAGTCGTAAATGGCTGAGAAAAAGGGTGGACTAGGTAGGGGTATCGGAGCACTTATCCCTGAAGTCAATCCAGCCCAAGACCGAAGAGAGCGTCCGGCTGACGGAAATCCGATTAGCGTCTTCTTCGGGGGTTCTACTAACGCTCCGGTTGATCTTCTTCCAGTGCCAGGTGCCACTTTTGGCTACCTGAACATCGAAGACATCACCCCTAATGCCAAACAGCCTAGAACTAATTTTGACCCAGATGATTTCGCCGAACTAGTTGGCAGCGTTGGGGAATTCGGAGTACTTCAGCCAATCTCAGTTCGCTCACTTGGTAAACAAAATGGAGTGGACAAGTATGAGCTAATTATGGGCGAACGTCGTCTGAGAGCGTCTAAAGCAGCCGGACTTACACAGATTCCAGCCGTTATTCGTGAAACAGGCGATGAGAACATGCTCAGAGACGCCCTGCTTGAGAATTTGCACAGAAGCGACCTCAACGCGATTGAAGAAGCAAGTGCTTACCAGCAACTTCTTGAGGAGTATGGCTGCACACAGGATCAGTTAGCCGAAAAACTATCTAGATCTAGACCACAAATCACCAACACGATGAGACTTTTAAAACTCCCTACCGTAATTCAAACTAAAGTGGCCGCAGGAGTGCTCAGTGCAGGTCACGCAAGGGCTATTCTTGCAGCAACAACTCCTGAGCAGATGATTGAACTGGCCGATAAGGTCATAAATCTTGGCCTATCTGTGCGAGCTACCGAGGAATTGGTAAAGAACCCAGGGAAGAAATCGAAGATCAGAGTAGGTGGTCGTCAGGACGCTCTCAAGAGCTTGGCGGAGAGCATATCGGACAAGCTCAACACCTCTGTCCGGATTAAATTGGGGCTCAAAAAGGGAACCATTGAAATTGACTTCGCGAGCGTAGATGACATGAAACGAATTCTTGCTGAATTAGGGCAAGACACTAAGTTTTAGATCAAATACTAGTTATCCACAGGGCTATCCACAGCAATTCTTACATAGTTATACACAGGTTCAGTTGATTACCTGTGGATAACTTTCAAATTCCCAAATTCTGAAGTTCAGCCCTGATTGTTTTAGCTAATCTTTCAACACCAATGCGAATATTCTCGGGAGTTGGATACGAGTATGAGATTCTGAGGAACTCTTGGCCAGTTCCATTCCCATAGAACGCAGTCCCTGGGGTATAGGCAACTAGATTCTCCACTGCCTTCGGCAACATTTTCTTGGAATCAATACCCTTTGGCAGATCGACCCAGAGATAAAAACCACCACCAGGTCTAGTTGTGGTTAGTTCGGGTAGGAATTCATTCATTGCTGACAGTGCGGCATCGCGGCGAATACGGTATTCACCCCTGAAAACACCAATTTGAGCTTGCCAGTCATTATTGCTCAGGTATTCGCTAATCATCATCTGGCTGAAAGCACTTGGACATAGAACAGCGGACTCATTAGCGAGAATCAATTTCTCCTTAATGGGAGCTGGTGCGAGCACGTAACCCACTCTGAAACCCGGAACAAGAATTTTAGAAAAAGACCCTAGGTAAATAACTCCGTCTTCATCCAGAGACCTTAAAGCTTCAGGTGCTTTATCTTCGAAATAAAGCAAGCCATACACGTTGTCTTCGAGAACCAAGATGTGGTTCTTGCGACAGATTTCTAATACTTTACTTCTGCGTTCGGCGCTTAGAGTGACCCCACTCGGGTTAGCAAAGTTGGGAACTAAATATAAAAACTTGATGGTTTTTCCAGCTGCTTGAACTTTAGTGATTGTTTCGGTCAAGGCCTCTGGGGAGATTCCATTGCCATCGGTATAAACATGCTCGATGTGTGCCTGCCTTGCTCGAAAAACACCTAGAGCACCGACGTAGCTAGGACCTTCGGCCAAGACAACATCACCTGGATCTAGAAATAATGACGAGACAAGGTCAAGTCCATGTTGTGACCCAGTAGTAATGACGATGTTGTCAATCTCACTTCTGATTCCCTCGAGGGCCATAATCTCCTGAATGTGCTCACGAAGTTTTGGATCACCCTGTCCACCCGAATACTGCAGTGCAAGCGCTGACCTGTCAGCCATCAAAGATGTGAAGCTCTCAATCATTCGTTCTTTAGGTAGCGCTGGGACATAAGGCATACCACCGGCAAGTGAGACAACCTCAGGTCGAGACACTACGGCGAATAATGCACGGACCTCAGAAGCCGAAAGACCATTGGCACGGGAAGCGTAACTGTCAGACCATAAATCTTTAGTCATGTTTACTTTCTTGGTTAATCGTGAAACATTTCAAGTTAAACGAAAAACGGCCAAAGGGCGTAAGGCCCCATAGCCGTTTAACTTAAAACTAACTTAGTTGATGAATGAGCTCAGGTCTGCCAATAGTGCTGGCTTTGGCTTGGCACCAATGATTGACTTCACAACTTCGCCACCTTCAAAAACCTGCATCGCTGGAATGGAGGTGATGCCATACTGCTGAGCAAGAGCAGGCTCTTCGTCAACGTTGACCTTTACGATGGTGATCTTGTCTGCATGTTCCCCAGCAATTTCGTCAAGAATCGGAGAGACCATGCGACATGGACCACACCATTCTGCCCAGAAATCAACTAGAACTGGCTTTGCTGAATCTAATACGTCAGCTTGGAATGTTGCTGTGGTTACGTTTTTTGCTGCCATGATTGCTCCTTTGTCTTTATGACTATTTTAGATTGCTTAGGTAGTGTTCTGCGTCTAATGCAGCAACACAGCCGGAACCTGCGGCGGTTATTGCTTGCCTGTATGTTGGGTCAATAACATCGCCTGCTGCAAAAACACCAGGCAAACTGGTCTTAGAAGAACGGCCATCTACTTCAATGAACTTCTCCGCTGTGAGAGTTAGTTGGTTCTCTACCAACCACACTCTTGGATCATTTCCGATGGCGATGAATAGTCCATCGAGATCCAAAGTATTAGTTGAGCCATCAACAAGGTTCGTTGTTTTGATACCGGTTAGTTTTCCTTCACCAAGTAGCTCACTAACTTCTGTATTCCAGATGACTTCAATCTTTGGATTGCTGAGTGCACGATCCTGCATAATCTTGGATGCCTTGAAAGAATCACGTCTGTGAATGAGATATACCTTGCTGGCAAAACGTGTTAGGAAAGTTGCCTCTTCCATGGCAGAGTCACCTCCGCCAACAACAGCAATAGTTTTTTCTCTGAAGAAGAACCCATCACAGGTAGCACACCAAGAGATTCCATAGCCGCTTAGTTCTTTTTCTCGAGGCAAACCAAGTTCACGATATGCAGCTCCTGTTGCGAGGATCACAGTCTTGGCCTCGAAAGTTTTTCCACCACCGGTTTTCACTATCTTTATTGGGCCGGCAAGATCTACTTCGATTACATCGTCGAGTAAAACTTCAGTACCAAATCTTTCGGCTTGAGCTCTAAAGGCATCCATGAGTTCTGGTCCTTGCAAACCGGTTGGGAAGCCAGGGTAGTTCTCTACCTCAGTGGTCTTCATCAGCTCACCACCAGCTTCAACAGATGAGGCGATTAGAAGTGGATTAAGCCCAGCACGTCCGGTATAAATTCCTGCTGTGTATCCGGCAGGACCAGATCCAATGATGATTACTTCATGCAATGTGAGCTCCAGATTTTGAGAAAAGATTGAAGTGAGTAAGCACAGTTTATCTCGCTAAATTTATCGACGCAGTAGGCGCAAAATAGGCTTCAATAAAATGTCAACTTCTCTAACCTTGAGTAACTTCAGAATGCCTAAGTAAGTAACCACTATCACGCCACCAATCAATAGGCAGGTTAGCATCGAGGCAATAACCGATAGCACTGGGAAGGCTCCTGGCCTGGCCCCACCCATTGCCTGCAGGATTGAAAAACCAACCAGTCCCGCAATTAATGCTGCTCCAGCAAACTTGGCGGTAACCAGCGTTAACTGGTTGTGACCCAAAGAACCGAACTTGCGTTTGAACATAAAGAATGCAAGAACAGATTGGACAATGATGCTGCCACTGGTAACCAAAGAAAGAGCTACAACAATCCAGATATCTGAAACATAAAAACCGACCAGAACTGATCCAGTGATGTTCACACCGACTTGAACCACCGTGAAAAGAAATGGAGTCTTCGTATCTTCCAAAGAGTAGAAAGCTCTTTGAATCATGAAGACGTAACTAAAAGGCAATAGACCAACAACCATGGCGATGACGACATTACCTAAGGAGATAGCACTTGGTATCTCTCCGACGAAGATTCTAGATATCGGATATGCCAGAACAATCAAAGTCGTAGTTGCTAGCACGCTTATCATCGCAATAGTTCTAAGTCCATCAACGAGATCGTTCTTTAGTTCATCGAACTTCTTTTCCATAGCGTGAATAGACATTCGAGTGAAGTAAGCGGTAGCTATGGAGACCGTTGCAACGGAATGCGGCAACATGAAGATAAGCCAAGCGATACTCATGGCCGCTACTGACGCGATTGCTATTGAGTTACCAGTGAGAGTGTCACGACCACCAACTGCGCTAGAAGCCACAGCAGTCTGCACGACACCACCAATTTGAGTTACTAGTAACATTCCCAAAGTCCAAGTTGCAGTCCGCATTGCAGGTCCAAGTCCGACTCCTCGCCAGCCGAAATTAAATTGGAAACTGAGACCCATCTTCTTCCAGAAAGCAAACAGGATTAGCGCTTGGGCTGCGACACCGAAAGTTGCTGACCCAGCTAACCAAGCTATTTGAGCTTGTGTCCAATCCTGGACACTTTGTTGACCGGTTGGGTCTAGTCCAAACTGCCAGATAAAAGCTCCCATGCCGATGATGGCCACGATGTTGTTTAGCACCGGTGCCCACATGTATGGACCGAATTTACTTCGTGCATTCAAGACTTCACCGAGAAGTGAATAGAGACCGTAGAAGAACAACTGAGGTAAACACCAGTATGCAAAAGCGGTGGCAAGAGCTAGTTGGTCGGCACTCCACCCATTTGTGTATAGCGATACCAGTAGTGGAGCGCTGATGGTGGTGAGTACGGTAATGGAACCGAAGGTAACTAGAGCAAGCGTCAGTAAACGATCGATATAAGCTTTACCACCATCAAGGTGAGCTCTTGCTCGAACAATTTGAGGAACTAAAACTGCGTTTAGGACACCACCAACGATAATCGCGTAGATGTTGTTAGGTAATTGGTTTGCAACACCAAAAGCATCGGCAGCGTTAGTGGTAACACCTATTGTGGCAGCCAACATTATGGCTCTGATGATTCCAAGAGCGCGAGAGAAAATAGTTCCGCTCGCCATGATCAGAGACGATCGGACAAGACTCACGCGATCACCCCAGATTTACTTCTTCTAACCATTCTTATTGCACCTAAGATTACCAATACTCCGATGAGCAACCCAAAGGCAATAATAATTACTACCTCTACATCTGGATTAACAGTTAAGTTCATGTAAATAGTTTCGCCAAGTCTTAGATCGGTGAAAGTGGTAACCCAAACCTTAAGTTTGTATTCACCACCAGAAATAATACTTATTGGAATCAATGCGTCTTTTCTTGAGTTCGCTGGAATAGTTAGTGAAACAAACTTCTCCACAGTTACCGCTGGGTCAGTTGCTTTGGCGTGCACCCGAACTCTTACCTGTCGGTTGTAGTTGTTCTGAACCGAGACAGGAACTTTTGATTCACGAGAAACAATGTTTACATCGGATCCGGCAACCACAAACACTTGCGCAGGAGGAAGGGCTGCTTCAACCGGGGTTGCCAAACTGAACACACAGCAAATAAAAGCTAAGGCTAGTTTCACAAAAGTCTTCACTGATTAGCCACCCACTCTTGAACGATAGTAGCTAGTCGTCTTTCGTTCTCATGGGTTAGATCTTCATGTAATAGCGCGACGTTTATCCAGCGGATGTCGACAGCTTCATGATCTGGATCATTTTCAATAGTTAGGTCTCCACCGGTTTGTTTCATCAGGAAGTGGTGAACAGTTTTACTGATGATGGAAGTAGGGGTTGAGAATTCATAATGAATTGAACCCAGCGACTCGATGATGGTTGCCTCTAAACCAGTTTCTTCTGCAACCTCACGAATAGCTGCCTGCTCAATAGTTTCATCACCTTCAAGGTGTCCCTTGGGCACGCACCAGTCAATTCGACCACCACGATTGCGACGGCCGATGACTGCGATACGAGCAGACCCATCAGCGGCAAGAACAAAGCCCCCAGCCGAAGTCTCCTCGACACGAGGTTTCGGTCGATTGTTCATTGCTTTAGCCTAACGGTGAGCAATTGTTGGGCATACTTAAATCCATGCGAACTGTTGCAGAGGCACTAGCCAATTTACAGCGGACTTCAGAGAGTCCGTTGCTTAGCAAACTCGGCAAACTCTTTCAAGATGCAGGTTTCGAACTGGCGCTAGTCGGTGGACCGGTCAGAGACGCATTTCTAGGCAGAGCCACTTCAGACCTTGACTTCACCACTTCGGCCAACCCGGATCAAATACTCCAAGTGCTAAAAGGCCACGTTGATGCCCAATGGGATGTTGGTAGAGAATTCGGCACCATCGGAGCTCGCATTGGCGAAGACACAGTTGAAATAACCACCTATCGAGCAGATTCCTATGACTCTGAATCTAGAAAGCCAGTGGTTGCCTTTGGTGACAACTTAGAAGATGACTTATTCAGAAGAGATTTCACAGTTAACTCAATGGCTCTGCGTTTACCTGAGGGCACCTTCGTTGACCCATTCAATGGCCTATCAGATCTAATCGATGGAGTCATTAGAACTCCAGGTAAGCCTGAGGATAGTTTCTCTGATGATCCGCTTCGAATCATGCGGGCCGCAAGGTTTGCTTCGCAACTTGGTTTCATGGTTCACGAAGACACCTTCAGGGCTATGAAGGCCATGGCAGATCGAATTGAGATCGTTTCAAGCGAAAGAATTCAGGTTGAAATATCCAAGCTAATCCTCGGTGCTCACCCAAGAGAGGGTTTGGAGGTTTTAGTTGACTCAGGCATAGCTGAACTAGTCTTCCCGGAGCTACCTTCATTGAAACTAGAGATTGATGAACATCACCATCACAAAGATGTTTATGAACACACCCTTACGGTTTTAGAGCAGGCAATCACCTACGAAAAGCAATATGACCTAGAGCAAGATCTAATCCTGCGTCTCGCGGCTCTCATGCATGACATTGGTAAACCGCTAACTAGGAAATTAGAAACCGGTGGTGGCGTCACCTTCCATCATCACGATGTTGTTGGTGCCAAGCTAGCTGCCAAGCGTTTGAAGGCCTTGCGTTACGACAATGACACCATCAAGGCAGTGTCCAGGCTGATTGAACTGCACCTTCGCTTCTTTGGCTATAGCGACCAAGCCTGGGGAGATTCAGCAATTCGCAGATACGTCCGGGATGCAGATGATCAACTAGCTAGATTGCATGTGCTAACTAGGGCTGATGTCACCACTAGAAATCAGCGTAAAGCGGACCGTTTATCCCACGCTTATGACGATCTTGAGCAACGCATTGTGCAACTATCTGAAGAGGAACAGCTCAATGCGATAAGGCCTGATCTATCTGGAGAGCAAATTATGGAGATACTAAATCTCAAGCCAGGTCCTGATGTTGGAAGGGCGTATAAGTTCCTTCTAGAACTTCGCTTAGACGAGGGCCCTATTTCATACGAAGAGGCAAAAATTCGCTTGCTTGCATGGTGGGAATCAAGGTAGAGTAGTGAGGTTGCCCTGATAAGACCCTGTGCTTATCTGTTGGGCTTCAACTGCATTTACCCTCCTGTCACGGAAACGCCGTGGCCGTTCTAGTCCAGAGGAGGTGGGTTAGTCATGCATAAATACGAAGTCATGGTCATTCTTGACTCAGACATCGAAGAGCGTACCGTCGGTACCAGCCTTGATAAATTCCTCAACGTTATTCGCAACGGTGGAGGCACCGTTGACAGCGTTGATATTTGGGGCCGTCGTCGTTTCGCCTACGAAATCAACAAGAAAACTGAAGGTATCTACGCGGTCTTGTATCTGACCTGTATGCCTGCTGAAGTTCTTGAGTTGGACCGTCAACTATCTCTTTCAGAAGCAGTGGTTCGCACCAAGGTTTTGCGTGCGGAAGATGCTGTGTTCAGAATCAATCCAGTAGTAGTCCCAGAGGTAAAAGCTAGCGAAGATAAGCCAGCTCGAGCCAAGAAGGCTGTTGCTGCTAAGTCAGCCGAGTAGCTATCATGGCCGGTGAACTAACTATCACAGTCGTTGGCAACCTAGCTAACGATCCAGAGATTCGTCATGTAGCGGGCGGTATCGCTGTTGTAAACCTAAACGTGGCTTCAACTCCTCGTACATACAACAAAGACACCAACACCTGGGTAGATGGCGAAACAGTCTGGGTGAAGTGCACCGCTTGGCGTGAACTAGCCGAAAACATTGGCCAGTCACTTACCAAAGGCACTCGCTTGATTGTCACTGGCAAGCTAAAGCCTGCATCTGCTTACCAAGCAGCTAGCGGTGAAGCTCGCGCATCGATTGAACTAGACATCGAAGAAGTTGGCCCGTCTCTGCGCTATGCGACAGCGTCGGTTACCCGCCGTTCTCGCGATGGCCAGGCCCCAATTGACTCAAATCCATGGAACAACGCACCTCAGGCAAGCGCAGCTGCTCCAGTAGCAGCCTCAGCAGCCGATGCTTGGTCCAACCCAGGTGTTTCCGAAGGCGGCTTTGCCGCTGGCGACAGCACCCCTTTCTAAGAATTCATAGGAGAAACTAATGGCAGCAAAGATCAACAGCGACCGCGTCAAAAAGGGCAGTCGCAACGCAAAGAACCTAAAGCTTGCACCAGCCAAGCCAATCAAGGTCGGAGTTATCGACTACAAGGACATCGCAACCCTGCGTAAGTTCGTATCAGACCGCGGCAAGATCCGTTCACGTCGCATCACCGGTGTTTCAGTTCAGGAACAGCGTCTAATCGCCAAAGCCGTAAAGAACGCACGCGAGGTAGCTTTAATGCCTTACGCAGGCGCAGGCCGCTAGGAGGAAACCAAATGTCTAAAATTATTTTGACTAACGAAGTATCAGGTCTAGGCTCTGCCGGGGATGTTGTTGAGGTTAAGAACGGCTACGCCCGTAACTACCTACTACCTCGCGGATTTGCTGTGATGTGGAGCAAGGGTGGCGAGAAGCAGGTTGCACAGATCAAAGCTGGTCGTGAAGCTCGAGCACTAGCCACGATCGAGGAAGCGCAAGCCTTCAAGGACGCACTACAGGGCACAACAATCAGACTGGCCGTAAAGGCTGGAGTTGGTGGCCGCCTATTCGGTGCCGTAAAGACTGGCGATGTTGCAGCAGCAGTTGCAGCAGCAGGTCTAGGTGAGATCGACAAGCGCAAAGTCGCTTTCTTCTCTCCAATCCGCACAACAGGTAACTTTGAGGCAACTGTGAAGCTGCACTCAGACCTAACCGCTATTTTGAAGCTAGAAGTAGTAGCTAAGAAGTAAGTTTTTAGCTTAGATGGGCAGGCCTTTGGGCCTGCCCATTCTTTTATTTGGGTTGAACTGTGGATAACTTGTGGATAACCGCCCCAAATAGGAACAATTGCGGCATAATCATTAACTCTCATGCACAGGTTTAGGGTTTTGAATATTCATTTTGTGTGACCGAAAATCCTTGTTAACATTAGGGTTCAGAGGCTTATCCACATTTCCTGCACAAACTTATACACAAGTTATACACAGGCACATCGGCGTGTTTCATTAGTTATCCACAGGTTTAGCCACACTAGAGATTGATTCTGGCATGTCAGCGCTCAATGATAGACATAAGTTTCTATAGTTTTAGTACCAGTAAAGAAAGAATCAGATGTCCATTGCACCAATCGGTAAGAGCTTCCGCAGTGAAGATCGCCTGCTACCTCATGACCTCAACGCTGAACAAAGCACATTGGGTGGAATGCTGTTGTCCTTGGATGTAGTGCACTCAATTTTGGCAGAGGGCAAAATCACTGCAAGAGACTTCTATGCCCCTAAACACGAGATAATCTTCGTCGCGATTTTGGCTCTGGCCAATCACGGTGAACCAACAGATGTTGTAACCGTAAACGCTGAACTGACCAAAATGGGCAAGTTAGCTATGGTGGGTGGAGCCGAGTACCTCCATGAGCTAACAGCGATTGTTCCAACTGCAGCTAGCGCTAGTTACTACGCAAAAATTGTTAGAGAAAAAGCCATTCTTCGCCGATTGATTGAAGCTGGAACTCGAATTGCGCAACGCGGTTACGACGCTGAAGGCGAGGTAGAGGACCTAGTTAATGCGGCTCAGAGTGAAATTTACACCGTAGCAGATGACTCTACTGGAGCAGACTGGGTTCGACTGAGTTCTGCCTTAGATCAAGCCGCTAATGAAATTGAAGAAGTACAAAAGAATAAAGGTGTGTCCGGTGTGCCAACAGGTTTCACTCAGCTGGATAAAGACACCAACGGATTGCATCCAGGTCAACTAGTTATTATTGCTGCACGACCGGGTTTAGGTAAATCAACTCTTGCTCTTGATATTGCTAGAGAGGCAGCAATCAACAACAAACTAGCAACAGCAGTTTTCTCTTTGGAAATGAGTACGACAGAAATAGCAATGCGTTTACTTTCTGCAGAGACCGGAATCCTTTTACAGAACATGCGTAAAGGTAGCATCACCGATAACGAGTGGGCAATCATGGCAGAGCGTAGAAGCAACATCGGTGCTGCTCCTTTAGTTATTGACGATAGTCCGAATCTAAACATTGTTGAGATCAGAGCTAAATGCCGTCGCATGCTTCAAGAGTTTGATCTAAAACTAGTTGTGATTGATTATTTGCAATTGATGAGCTCAGGAAAGAAAGTCGAGAACCGTCAGCAAGAAGTTTCCGAGTTCTCTAGATCTTTAAAGCTTCTTGCTAAGGAACTCAAAGTTCCCGTAATTGCTCTTTCGCAGCTAAACAGAAAATCCGAAGACGGCACCAATAAGAGACCAGAACTATCTCAGCTTCGAGAATCAGGATCGCTTGAGCAAGATGCTGACGTGGTGCTTCTTATTCATCGCGATCTATCTGGTGGAGAGTCGGCAAGACCTGGCGAAGCGGAACTAATTATTGCCAAGCAAAGAAATGGACCGGTTGGAACTTCAACTGTCTTGTTCCAAGGACAGTACTCACGCTTTGTGAATGCCAAAGAGTAATAGTGCGAACTAAAAACATTTTGCGCTCGCTCTTTTTGGCAATTGGGGCAATGTATCTAATTTTTAGCCAAGATCATTCTGCTCCAGTTGGAATCATTGTCTTTCAATTTATGACAATTGCGATTGGTGCAGCAGGTGTCTCGCTGGCAATTTCAAAGAAAGAAAAAATCCGCTTAGTAGATTTGTTCACTCCTGAAGGTGTCGCACTTGTTTTGGGATTAGTAGTTTTTGTATATGATCCAACGCAGAATGCCGACGACCAATTGATTTATCTAAAAGTGTTCGTAGCGCTTTTTGCTTTCGTGGTAGCACTTACTGAATTGAATCTCTCTCGCCACTGTCTAAAAGAAGATGAGCTAGAGCTTCGAATTTCCGCAGCACTAGGAATTATCACTGCACTAACTTTCGCATTTGCTCCATTGAATGCTCTAAACGCAGTCGGTTTATTCAGCGCTTACTTAGCGCTCTCAGCTGTGCAGAGAGCAGTGTGGGCAGCAACACCAAAAAATGAAGAGAAGGAAAACAATGGCTAAAAAGAAATCAGCTACATCTATTAAGTCAATTGCCATTCTTGCTCTGGTGTCTGCGGCTTTTGTTTCCGTCATTACTTGGGCCTCATTTGATGACCAGATCAGAACTGTAATTGCCACGGCAGCAACTTTCGTGATTGTCTTCCTTGTATTGATCCTCTTGAACTGGTTTGGCAAAGATGATGATTTCAAGCCAGGCGAGTCTCGCTTAAAGTAGTTTCAAACTCTAATGACTCAAGGTCTGCTCGAAGAGCAAGTCGGATTTGGTTTTTCAACTTAGGTTGAAATGAGACGCACTAGTTCTGAAGCTAGCCCGGTATAAGTGTTTGGCTTAAGCAGGATGAGACGATCTTTGGCATCTTGACTAATCTCTAGCTCGTTGACGAAAGCCTTTAGGTCTTCACTACCAATTCTTCGCCCTCTGGTGAGCTCTTTGAGAAGTTGGTATGGATCATTAATCTCGCTCTTGCCAGATGCTACTTCAGCGCGAATCACAGTCTGAATCGCTTCTGCCAGAACTTCCCAGTTCTCAGCCAGGTCAGCATCTAGGACCACTTGAGACAGTTCAATCTCACCTAAACCACGAGTTGCATTCTCGATGGCTAGAAGCGAATGACCTAACCCTAAACCGATGTTGCGTTGAGATGAGGAATCAGTCAAATCCCTCTGCATCCTTGATGTGACAAGGGTGCTGGCCAGAGAATCTAGGATTGCATTGGAAAGTTCAAGGTTTGATTCAGCATTCTCAAAACGGATCGGGTTTACTTTGTGAGGCATTGTAGATGAGCCGGTAGCACCTGCAACGGGGATCTGTTTGAAGTAGTTCATAGAGATGTATGTCCAGACATCGGTGCAGAGGTTGTGCAGGATTCTGTTGAAATGAGTGATTCCCGTATAAAGCTCGGCTTGCCAATCATGGGATTCAATCTGGGTGGTTAGTGGGTTGAAATTTAGTCCTAAGGATTCAACAAATACCTTGGACTCATTGAACCAGTCAACATCTGGGGCTGCCACTAGGTGAGCGGACCAGGTTCCAGTTGCCCCTGAGAATTTGCCCATGTATTCAGTAGCTTCAATTCGCTT
>Ga0209400_1002438_pt1 | contig 14113 bp, 8 predicted proteins | sample M_130807_EF_Meta_FD_187313 | JGI IMG/M metagenome (GOLD analysis project Ga0209400, IMG submission 187313) | Freshwater microbial communities from Lake Montjoie, Canada to study carbon cycling - M_130807_EF_MetaG (SPAdes) (version 2) | ecosystem: Environmental > Aquatic > Freshwater > Lake... | reverse complement strand
TTTTATGATAATTACCAATATGCAGTGGAAGATAGAATATTTGTACTAGGTAAAGAGCTATTTTCTAATCCCTCTTTTAGAGCTACTAGACAAATACAATTGCCATCTTGTGTGGTATCTGTATATGATGTTAGAGAAGTTAATGGTTCAGGTCTTACTGGTACACCAGATAAAGATTTTGGGGATTCTAAATTATTAGGATCGGAGCTTATGCTATCTCCATTTGCAGGGGATAACTTGGTTTACCGTACTGTTCTTTATTCATTCTTTGATTTAGCTAAAGCATATTTACTAGAGAGCTATGCTTATAATTACAATAAGAACACTAAAAAATTAACAATACTTGGTAGGGATCCTAATAGGAATGGCGCAACTGATTCTGGAAGTTCTACCACATTATTTTCTGGTACTGATGTGGGAGTTAAAGCTTGTATAGCTATACCTGAAGAGAGTCTTTATGACGATGAATTATTCGTAAGATTCTGTCTTGCCGAAGCTAAAATTAACATTGGCAGGTTATTAGGGACATTTGAATATAACCTCCCAGGTGGTGTTAGAGTTAATTACGCTAACATTCAAACAGCAGGAACAACAGAAAAAGCTGAGATTATTCAGATGATCAAAGACGAAAACACTCCTAGTTATTTCCTTCAGTGGAATTGAAATATTAATAGGTTTTGGATTTACTCTAAATTAATAACGGATTTATTTTAATTTACCTATCTATAATTATATAAGAAATTGTCATAAAAATATTACAGATATATTTCTTTGAATATATAGAACTAAGATGGCAAGATTCTCAGAAATTTATCCTAGAACCCCGGATGATCCTAGATACAAAGAAGGATTATTACATACTGACGATGAAGTAGAAATATTAATCGGTATGATTAAGCAGTGTATGTTAACTACACCTGGAGAAGTTCTTGGAGATCCTTATTTTGGTATAGATCTTGAAGGTTTATTATTCAATTTTAATGTGGATCAAGTCACTTTAGAAAGAGCAATAAGACTACATTTAATAACATATGTGCCTTTAGCATCAAGTAAATTTAATGTGAATTTTAATGTGGATCAAGTCACTTTAGAAAGAGCAATAAGACTACATTTAATAACATATGTGCCTTTAGCATCAAGTAAATTTAATGTGAATTTTACTGTGGGATTCTTTAAAGGAGAAACTAGAGATTCATGTGTTATTGATTTTGCTATAAAAGGTAACCCTATACTGGGAATTAAAATAATATAATATGGATTTATTAGATAAAAACAAAGCAAAAATATCAGATTTATTATCACAGACTTTTGATTTAATACAGGCAAGATATGGTATGTCTGAGCAACTATTTACTGTTGCTTCTGTTTGGGGGCAGATAATATTTGTATTAGATAACCTATCTCAATTTATTTTATTCTTTATTGAGGATTCTATCACTGAGCTTAATATAAACACAGCAACACGCGAATCGTCTATATACGGATTGGCAACATTAGCAGGACACAACCCAACAAGAGCAATAGCAGCAAAGGGTGAGATTATAATAAAATGGAACGGTAAAGGTTTAGAAGAAATTGGGGGTGGAGCTATTCTTATACCTAATAATGCACAAGTAAAATGTGTAAACAATGGTAAAACATACCTTCTTAAATTAGGACAAGAATATGTTAGACTAAATCTTGATAACACATCAACTTTAGTGGCTTCTGTAATAGAAGGAACATTAAATACTAATCAATATACAGGATCGGGAAGAAAATTAGAAAGCTTTAATATATCGGCTCGAGGTACATCGGGAATAGAAAATTTTGAAGTTGCTGTTAGAGTAAATGGTAACACATGGAAGAAATATGATTCATTATATGATATACCAAGAAATGCGAGAGGTTATATTGTAAAAAGTTCTTTAATATCAGGTATAGACATTTTCTTCGGTACAGTCGATTTTGGATTTCCTCCACCAGTTGGTTCTATAATAGAAGTTGATTATTTAGAGTGTGCTGGAGCAGGTGGTAATTTATTAGTAGATGATTCATCTCAAGCTCTTTTTAAATTTGATTCTGACGGAACAGATATATTTGGTAGAAGTGTAACACTGAGTGAAGTTCTACAAGTTGCCTGTACAATCGCTCCACAATTAGGTGCTAGTCAAGAGTCTATAGATTTAACAAGACTTCTTGCACCTAAAACATCTAGAAGTTTCGTTTTAGCAAACCCCACAAATTATATAACATTCTTTGAAAAATTTGGACAGTTTTCAATCATAGAAGCCTTTACTACTTTTGATGATCAATACTTAGATGACGATAATATTATCTATTTAATTCTTGTACCCGATATTCAATTAACACTAAAAAGTAATGAAACATATTTTGATATTTCTCCTTCTAGATTCAAATTAACTAATGCTCAAAGAGATAGAATTTATCAGTTGTTAGATGAGAGCGGGCAAAAAATAGTTACTACTGTGGTAAAAATATTAGACCCTGTACTTATTAAATATGTGGTAAATATTGCTTTAACTATATTTGAAGGTAATGATCCTTCCACAATAAAAAACCAAATAACTAGTATTTTAAGCGATTATTTTCTTAATATAAGAAGAAGAGATAAGATACCTAGATCTGATTTAATTGCAGCAATAGAGTCTATTTCTGGAGTGGATTCAGTTTCTCTTTACTTTGTAGGTGAGGCTAATGAATTAGCTAAATTACAAAGCCCAAATTCTCCGAATATTGGATTTGATGAATTTGGTGATATTGTTATAGGTAAAGATGAAATTGTTGTTATATCCGGAGGATGGGAAGATAGAAATGGTATTTATTATGACTATGGAGCTGGTATGGACAATCTATCTTCTGTTAATATAGATGTTAGATCTATTGTACCAGTAACTTATAACACTAAGGTAAATAATATATTAAAAAGCTCACTAAATACAGGAAACTAATATGGACAAGCAGAGTTGGTACGAATTTATAGAATCACAAAATGATGATAGATCTAATAAAGGATTTGATTACGAGGGTAAGATATTCGAAAAGACTCTTTCTAATCAGGTAATAAACGGAGACTCAAACAGAGTTGATATATTAGCAAGCATAGAGAGGGTTGTTTATCAATTATTTGAAAGCACTAAATACATAAAGAACTATATTAATTATACAGTTCCCAAAAATAACAAGTACGTAAGATAGGATGACAACTCAAAATCTTTTATTTTTTAATAAAAAAGGGGATCAATATAATTTTCAATGGAATGGGAATTATTGGGAAGGAGCGGTTCTTTTCCCTATTGTTTCAGAAAAACTTTTTGAAGTAGAGAACATATTTATAATAGAAAAATTCTTAGATCTTTCTTCTGATATAAAATATGGATATCCTCATGCAGAATTAACAAGTCCTGGATCTCCTTTATGGAGAACAAGATGGGAATCTGACTATGACGGAACAACGGACGTATCTTCTACAATTTACACTTACGAACTTGGTGTAGATACTGTTTTAGATGCTCCTGTGTTAGTTAAAGCTACTAGTGTAGAGTTTTACCCGGAATTAGTATCTGGTGACACTATATCATCTCCTGGAGGTATAGTTATAACATCCGATATCACTTCATCTTCTATGCAAATTAATATTGCTCTTAATTCTGATAGTGAAGGAATATACGATCGCACATTAATATTTGAAGATTATACAGATCCTAATAATCCTGTTACTATTTTAAAAGTTGGTTTTCATGGTGAAGTTGAAGGTGAAGATAGCAGATTGGCTGTTATGCTCGGAAACTTTGGTAGAGAATTTAGCCAATCTGACGCATTCATAGTTAGAGATGGTGATATTAAAGAACCGTTGCCCGACTATGAAATAATCAATAAGAAAAGAAAAGAGCTATTATTAGAGGGAGAGAGTATATTTCCTTACTTAGGATCTTATAAATCGCTTTTTAATGCGATTAAATTCTTTGGTTATTATGATTTAAGGATTAAAGAATATTGGCTTAATATAAAGACTGATACAGCTGATACATTAACTCCTTTACAACAGAATAATAATATATTAAATCAACTTGCTAAACCTAATATGCAAGGAGAAAGTTCTTTGGAACTTATAAGTAGCTTATTAAAAGATGAAAATCAAGGTAAATTTAAACAAGTAGAGGTTTACGGAAAAAGAAAGGATGGTACTTTTGGATTAAAAAAACAATTCGAAGAAATATTTCCAACTAAATCTTACAAGAAGACTTCACTATTTGGACTTTTTTACGATATTAATCGTGTAGTAGAAGGGCAAGACGAGGATCAATATGGGTATCCAATTGTAGAAGATTCTTTTGCTTTTAGTCCCGAAGAGGTTTTAATTAAATTATTTGGATTAAAAGAAAGATTAAAGAGAGATTATTTACCACTTAATGCTAGAATTGTTGATATAACTGGTGAGGGCGTATATTTCAATATCTATAAAACAAGAGGTTGGACAGACGTACTAGATGTTTCTGAAGTAAAGACGGGTATACAAGTGGACTTTACTGTATTTCCTAAAGAAGGTTATATTGAGGATTTAAGAGTATTTTACACTAAACCTAATCAATCTGGTATATTATACCCTGCTGTAAATGGAGCAGAGCTAGGAATAAGTTATTATGGTAATACTGTGGATCCTTATTCTTCATTTCAAGAATATCCTATATCGGCTATTCCTTTATTAAAGACTGCAGTTGATAGTTACTATCAAGATATGGATAATGGAGAAATGCCTAAATTTTTAGGTGATGGCGATTACAATCCTCCTGGATATAAGTTGTTCTCCGATGGATCTGATTATGTGCTTCCTGCAGGATGTCCTGTAATAATAAAAAATAATACATTCAATCTTTCTTGGGATGAAACAGGGGTAAGCTGGAGATCTTTAGATACCACCATTACTACAACACCTTTAGAAGTTGCAGACTATAATTCAACTACCGCTAATAATCCAGGGGGACAATTACAGATTGTTAACAGTACAACTTCTTTAATACTGGATCCTTCATTACCTAATGGTATAAATATAAATATAGGTACAGGTAAAGATTGGTTTGATACCACATTACCCGAGACATTATTTGTGAGAATTGAATCTATAGATTCTCCTGGAAATTTATACTTAGGATATGTTAGTGCTGGAGATTATAATACAGTTACTGGTAATCTATTTGTACAGGTAGTTTATACTAGAGGCACAGGAACTTATGCTAACTGGAATGTCACTCCTACAAATATAGGATTTAGTGCATACACTTTTGAATACTATGAGAATTTTGTACAATCTGGGGGATTCTATTCTTGGGATAGATTGCCTTATTTAGATTTCTATGAAATAGAATGGACAATATACAAAGAAGATAGTAGACCCTATTACTTTCAAATTAGAGGAAAATTACCAGAATTAGAAACACTAGTGCATTTCTTACCTTATGATGGTAATTACAATGTTAAATGTAGAGTTTGGGACACTTTAAATTCAATTTCTTTAGGAATAAAAAGAAGTGTAATAAAAGTCGATAAGAGACAAATAGAACTTAATACACTTACAAGATTTAGAGAATCTGAAGTTTATGATTGGAATAATGTTCCTTTGAAATGGGAAAGCTATCCTTCTCAATGGATATTCCCAGTGGAGAATACAAATAAGATATTAAATATTTCGGATTTTATACAAAAATATCCAGATTATTCTAATAATTTTAGTGAAGGACAAACATGTGAAATATTAACTAAATTACCAGAGGTAAAAGCCACATCAACTTTTGATGTTTCGATAATTCAAATCAACATAACAAATATAGTTAGTAATCCTATAGTTAGTAATGTCTTTCCATTTGCTGTCTCTGGATATGGCTTAGCTGTAGTTACTACCACAACTCCTCATGGATATACAACAGGAGATACTGTATGGATTTACGATTCGGCAGGAGCTCCTTATGGACAATTTCCGATAGTGGTAACAGGAGCTAACGCTTATCAAATTCCACAGATAATTACTTCTGCTATTACAGGAGGCTATTCTTATGGATCTGGTAGTATAAAAGTGATAGTGGATTCAATAGTTATTGCAGATTGTAATTTCATAGGGGATTTAAACTCCACTTGTAGTTTGATATATTCCTCAATAAACCTTTCATTAGTAACTCCAAAATGTAAAGTGATAAATTTAGTAGATTCTAATGTTTCTGGTTATAAGACTTTCACTATACAGGCTCCTAATGATTCAGGAGATATATTTAATGGCAAATCGTTAATCTTACAAACTACAGGATCAATAATAGCAACACCAACAGTGACTTCTTTCTCTGGTGGATTAAACCAAAGAGAACAGTACCTATCATATGATTTTAACACCTTGCCAAATTCTATAATGAAATATTGGGGTACTAAAAGATTATCGTGGGATACATTTGAAGATTTTGAATTTCAAAAAGCATATGCTCACACTTGGGATATGTATGATTACCATAATGATTGGTTAGGTGGATTTGATTTATACTCTTTACAGTATGGAGACAGGGTGAAAGTTACTGATGATTCTACGGGTATTGTATTCGGAGAAACAGATTCACCTGTTAATAGTTATCTAGATCTTTCCGAAGCTGCAGATCAACTTAATGATTCAATCGATGATAATATAAAAAGATTCGATTATATTGTTAGGGGATTTTCCGAATTACCAAATAGGTTTTATGATAATGGCGATCCTATATCTCCAGATTTAAGTACTAATCCAGGACCTCAAAATATTAAATCAACATTTTATAAAATTCCTGAATACTCTCCTGTAGCATTTTTACCTACGGGAATTGCTTGGGATGGTGACGGAGATATATGGATAACGGGAGAAGACGTAGTAAAATTCGATGGTGCTAATTATGTTACATATAATTCTGCTAATAGTGTTTTACCTGGAATTGGTCTATCTACTAATTGTATAGAAATAGATAGGAACGATGTTAAATGGATTGGTTTAGAAAATAGTCTTAATCCTCTTGTTAAAATAGATGATAAGGATCCCACAAATAGTATTGCATATTCTGTTAGTGATTTTGTTGATAATGGAGGTAATCCGGTCTCTCCAGTAATAGCTTCAAGTATACGTGCAATTGAAATAAATCCACAGACTGGAGATATATTTGCTGCATTTGTTTGCAATTCTTCACCTTCTTATGATGGTCTTTTGTTCTACGATTCACGTGCCAAATCATGGGGACTTTATACCACATTAAATTCTAATATTCCTTCCGATAATATAAGAGATATTAGATTGGAATATTACGGAATAAACAAATGGTATCTTTGGATTGCTACTGATACGGGTCTTTCTAAATTTAATGGAGTAGATTTTAAAAATTATGACATATCAAATTCTGGTATTCCTTCCAATTCAATTTATTCTATAGAGCTTGATTCATTAAATCATAAATGGTTAGGCACAGCAGATGGATTAGTTTATTGGGATAATATTAGATGGGCAGTATGGAATAATGCTACTAATCCCGAGCTATCTGTAGGTACATTCGGTAATATAGTGGAAACTGGTAATGCTAATATATGGTTTACTATAGATCCTTCAACTTCTCCTGGAGACACAGAATTATATTTCTTTGATGGATACTTTTTCACTAAAGTACTATATAGAAATGACGGAACAACACTAATAAATCCTTGCAACATATTTCATGGAAAAACTCTTCTTTCTGCTCCTTGGAAAACTATTAAAAATGGTGAAACCACTTATCCCAAAAATTTACTACTTGTTACAGATCTTGGAGAACTTGCTAAGATTGATTATGTGATACCACATATACATGCCACTTCAAAATTCCCAGGAACACAAGGATGGGATTTTGTTTATCATGATACTTCTACACCTTTACCTGCGGTTCAATACATTTATAATGGAGGTATTGGATTCTCTCAATTAGGATTTAACTTTATTATAGGTAACGGAGGAGACAATCTCACACTAAACTCGGATTACACTAGACCTATCATGCCTAACGTAGATAAATACTCTTGGTATAAGCCTATTTGGCAGCGTTATAACATACATAAACTGAAAGACCAGTTTCCATCTTTAAACCTTAACGATGTCTTCTTATACGCTCCCCTACGAGATATTATAGAGGGAAAAGCAACCAAAGAAAGTTACTGGAGAAATTCACAAATAGAAAGAATAGCACAGAAGAAGTCTAGAAATCTTTTTGAGAATTTTGAATGGATAATTACATTGGGGAATAGCCAACCAGATCAAGGTGTTAAAGTCACCGTTGATAAAGAAGGCGATGTGATTGCAATAGGAGACTTTCAAGGAACAATATTCATGGGGGAGGTTAATAACATAGGTACACAGGACGTTTATTTAACTAGTGCAGATTCTGGTGTTTATATTAGCAAATATAACAAAGGTGGTGTTTTACAATGGGCAAGATCAATCTCAACAACTTCACTTCAGGGACCAATATATGCTAGATCAGTTATAACAGATGCGAATTCCAATGTCTATGTTGCTAGTGATAATAATCTTACTGGATTTATAGAAATTGATAAGTATAATAGTTCAGGTCTTCTTTTAAACACTGTTAATATACCAATATCACCGGATCAATTCTTAGGAGATATTAAAGTCGATAAGTATGAGAACATTTATATTTGTGGAGGATTCCAGGGCACATTAAATCTAGGAATTCACACTTTGACATCGCCACAGGATGTAGGATTTATTGCTAAAATGGATTCAACCCTAAATTTTGTATGGGCAAAAGAGTTAGACTCAACTACATATTCAAGAGCTTATGAGTTAACTATTATGAATGAGTCTGATATTTATATTACTGGATTATTCCAAAATGATATAGATCTAGGAGCTATTTCTTTAACTGGAGTTGGTATTCCTGATATGTTTGTTGGTAAATTTTACTCAGGAGATGGTGCTTGTATATGGGCAGAATCATTTGCTTATGATGCTTCAACATCTTTTGTATCGCCTTCAATTTGTTTAGATCCTAAAGGTCATATATTAATTACGGGATCTTTCCAAGGAACTATGTCAATACAGAATAGCAAAATCACATCATTCCCTGGATATGATGATATATTTGTTGTTAAAATTCTTTCCACTGGTAAGCTGATATGGCTTAAAATGTGCGGGGGAGCATCAGGAGACACTTCTCATGATATAGAAAGTGATTCAGAAGAGAATGTTTACATAACAGGATCTTATACATCTGGTTCTTATTTTTCTCCAGAGGAGATTGATTCCAGGGGTGTTACAGACATATACTTAACTAAATTTAATAAAGACGGAACTTTAGTAGATATAATTACTGCTGGAGGAATTAATAACGATTCAGGTGCAGATCTTGTACTTGATGCAGAGGAGAATATTTATATAACAGGTTACTTTGAAGGCGAAGCGGAATTTTCACCTTATGTTGTTATGTCACCTCCCGGAGGTAGTCTTGATGCTTTCTTGGGTAAAATACCAAAGCAAAGATTTAATCCTGGATATAAAATAGGAGCGGTTCAATCTTGGCTAGGATCTCATTCATGGTCTTGGAAAGAAGAAAAATTCTTCCAAGACGAATTTGAAATACCTTTAGCTACCACTATATTTATAAATCCTATTGATTCTTTAGTACCTGGTAAGAAAGATCATATATGGACTTTAACTGATACAGAAACAGGAGAAGTGATAGCTAAGATTAGAAAGACACCATATTTTATATGGACATTTGTAAATCCAGGATTCTATACAATCTCTTGTGAGTTACAGGATGCTAATGGTAATCTTTATCAAACTGAACATAAAGGTAAGATTAGAGTTATAGATCATAAGGAACCAGCTGCTGGAGATTTAATACCCGAGATAGTTAATCCGGAAGATTATCTTCTAAGATCGATATATTATGATAGAAAAGAAATGGGGTTTCCGCCTTTGTCTAAATTTGAAATAGGTTAAGCTTCAGTAATAAAGCTAGCATCCTTATAGGAGAAATACCATTAACTTTAATCGCGTCAATATTATTTGACCACTCCGAATTTTTGAATGTTGTGTTTTTTCCTAGTATTCGTATTAAAATATTAACATCTCTATTTAGAAAATAAGTATCACTTGGTATTTTATCTATAGGTATTTTTTCCATTCTAACAATCTCTATCCCTATGTCAAATATAACCCCATCGGGAATAGAATTTATTGATGATAGATCTATTTCTGAATAAGATTGTATACTATTTAGTCTTTTTGTAGGATCTACACCATGTATTATTATATTTTTACCGGTATCAGTAAATAAATATTTTTTTCTTGTTAACAGCTTAGTAAAATTATCTCTTCTCATATATTTTTAAGTTTTATATTCACGGTAAACATCCAGCATTGCATGAACAATAGAATGTCTTTAATTTTTCTTAAGAGTTATTTCAATAACATTCATCTATTAATTTAGCCAATTTTATATCTTTTTCTGTTATTATATCTCCCGCATCATGGGTTGATAACTTGAGAGATATTTTATTATAAACCCAATTAATTTCCGGATGATGGTTTTCCGCTTCGCATATTATTGAAATCTCATTTATAAATTTTAAAGCCTGTTTAAAATCAGAAAAATTAAAATTTCTTTCCAGTTTATTATAAACTTCTTTCCAATCGGAATTTGGTTGGAATTTTTTATATTTTTTTATGTGTATCATTATTTTAAAAATAGTTATTTATACTATGTAATAGATTTATTCTCTAGTAATTTCTTGAATACAGGAAAATAATATAATCTAATAGTGTTGGAAACTTTATTATATCCGAATTTCTCGCAGAAATAGAACCGCACTTTTCCACCAAATCATCTACTTTTTGATCATCTGGAGCTTCTGCTAATGATTTTCCTGAATCTTTTCTACTAAATTTTGAATTCATTATAGATTTTTTTATCTCATCTAAATCAGTTAATTCAGTAAACGATTCCAATTTTGATAAGATACCCGGACTTGATGATTCTAATTCCCAAACCATATTTCTCATCCCTGAATAATCATTCTTTAATTTTTCGTAAATTTTATTAGTATTGCCTAATCTTTCATATTCTGATATTAACTCTTTAAAAGGAACTATTCTAATATCACACACAGATCTATCAAATACAACTACTTCACTTCGTAAAGCACTTTCAATATATTCTTCTTTTGTTAAAGAAACTTCCCGAGAAATCATTGGTAAATTGACAGGAACTTCCCCATCAGGAGTATTCATATACCATTTATTAGCCATACCTTTTATATCATAAGGTGTGTATAATCGATTCTCATCTTTTAAACCACCTTGAGATCCCGAATCCGCTCCACCTGGATTATGATCAACCATTTTTACTCCTGGTTTAATTGATAGTTCATATACTCTTTTTGTTATTCTTATAGATATTAATCCGCCTTCTCTTGTGCCAAGAATAGTAGGCCAGTTGTTTGCTCCAGTCATTAATTTACAACAAAACATACCACCTTGTTCCCTAAAAAGAAAGTCTAAGTCAGTAGGTGATATTTTACCACCATGATATACTTTACCACATCCTTCTTCAAGTTTATATACTTCAGAGCCTCCAACATAATCTTCTGATGTAGTAAATCTTTCAGAATAATATTTATCGACATTAGAGTTATAGAAGTCAAAGAATTCTTTAATAGTCATATCTCCATAGGTATTAAGAATATAGTTAATTAGATTAAGAAGACTTTCATTCATACTTGTTTGTAGTTCTTCACCTTTTGATCTTATCTTTGAAAGTTCTGATTCACTATAATAATACTTAAATATATCTTTAAGAGTATTTAGTTTATCTATAAATTTTTGAGAACTTTGTCTTTCTGAATTAATCTGATTAGACCAACTAACTACCCTTTCTAATTCCGATTTAAGTAATTTAAGATTTTCTAACTCTGATATTCTTTTACTAAAGTCTATTTTTTGGATGTAATCTTTACCAAGAGTATCTTCAAATGATTTTGGGTTTTCTTTCCCATAGTCATTTGGCTTATAAGGCTTACCTTGGAAAGCTATAAATGATTTCATTAACTTAGCTATATTATTAGATGAAGGACCAACTGAACCCCTTTCATCTATATTAAACTCCGTCACCGGTTTACTATCTCTACCAATTTTCATATATGAAAAAATATCATCATAATACTTTAATAAATTAGTATCTGGTTCTTTAATTTCTTTATCTTCTTCTTTGAATGTGGCTTTTTGAAACTCTTCTTTGTTTACTACTTTAGATAGTGCTTTTAATAATGTACTTTTGGCTATATTACCTTTTGATGATTCAATTCTAGATTTAATATCTCTTATATCACTTTCATCAAATTTCATATAAGCATTAAACTCACTATCTGTGATATCTTCTACTTTGGAAAAGTCAGGATTTCCTTTTATGTAATCCATTAACATTTGAATAAGATCACCTCTTGATTGTGATTTACTCTTTTTAATATACTCAAGTGAATCTGCCAATTCTTTTTTCCATTCACCAGTCTCTATAATTTTAGTAAAGTTATCTATGACTTCTTTTACTAATTCATCATCACTTTCTTCTAAGGTGTATGGAAGATCTGTTATTTTTGGAGGTGTGATGGAGTCTTTGAATAATTCAATTTGTCTTGTAACTGATTCTATTCTATCTTTGGTCTTACCAGTAACGTTTCTCAAGAACTTGTCAAAGAACCCCTCTTTAATATGTCTTAATTCTCTAAAATGATTACCAAAAATTCCTTCGCTAACATTACTATTAATAAAATCGTTAAAACTTTTTATTCTTCTCATCTAAAATAATTATAAAGTGTATTCCCTATAAACCTCTAGCATTGCAGGAACAATAGGGTGTCTATGGTTTTTCTTAAGAGTTATTACATTAACTCCTTCGACCCTTGCAGCAAGGGTATTCATGAAATCAAGCCCAGAGTCTTTTTTATTTTTTAAATCTATTTGTGATGTGTCTCCACATATTATCATTTTAGAGCCAATACCAAGTCTTCCTAGTACCATTTCCATTTGACTCATTGTTACGTTTTGTGCTTCATCTACTATTACACAAGCATTAACTAAAGTTCTACCTCTCATAAAAGGAAATGGCAGGATTTCAATAATTCCTTCACTAAGTAATTTTTCAATTTTTGTCTTGTCGTAGACCATTTCTAAATTGGCGTAGATAGGAGCTAACCAAGGATCCATTTTTTCTTTTAAATCTCCCGGAAGAAATCCTATATCTTCTTTTGCTACTGTGGGTCTAGTAATAACTAGCTTTTCAATCTCCCTATTAAATAGCATATCTAAAGCTATTTGCACTGCTAGAAGTGTTTTACCCGATCCAGCTGCTCCTTTAAGAACACTAACTGGATTGGCCAAAATAATAGCTTTAGCTTCTTTTTGCTCTTCGTTTAGATTAATTTTAAATTTAATAGGATTTTTAGGTTTCCTTTTTTGAGTCCAATTGCTTCCTGTAGTCATAGATTTTTTATTTTTTTTAAGAAACATATTCTATGTTTCTTTCTTTAATGATTGTCCTGTCTTTTTCTATTGTAAGTAATACAGGATATATATCAAAAAAAGAAAAATCAAATGGCAATCACAATTACTGAAATTCTTGGAACTGATTCAATTTCGGGTTCTAGATTAACTATCAATGCTAACTTTTTGTTGCTTGAGAATGCTTATAATGATTTAGAAAACACATTTAATATAAACGTGTTGACTGGATCACTTGACGTATCTAGCGCAACAAATGGACAAATTAAAGCAAAATCATTACTGGCTAACAGCTTAGTTATGCCTGCTTCTGGCTCACCTACTATACAATTATATGGAACTGGTGCTAGTGGAGGTTTCATTATAGCTTCTAGCACAGTTGTAGGAGCTACTGGTATATTCTCTAATGTTCTACAATCAAACACTTTATCTGCTTCAGGAACAGCTACATTTGGAGCTACTGCAACATTTAATAGTGTGCTAAATGTGGAAGGAAGAATGAGCATCGGAGCATCCGGTAATTTTGTTAACACTAACAGAAAAGCCACTGTAGGTGCTTCTACT
>Ga0209400_1002436_pt1 | contig 14116 bp, 12 predicted proteins | sample M_130807_EF_Meta_FD_187313 | JGI IMG/M metagenome (GOLD analysis project Ga0209400, IMG submission 187313) | Freshwater microbial communities from Lake Montjoie, Canada to study carbon cycling - M_130807_EF_MetaG (SPAdes) (version 2) | ecosystem: Environmental > Aquatic > Freshwater > Lake... | reverse complement strand
ACTTAGATTGGGATGATTTGGTAGATTAGGCTGATAGGGTTGATTGGGTAGATTAGGATTAATAGATGGTAAAAAATCAGAAGGTGTTAAAGGAGAATGTGTAGTGCCAGGATTGATGTTTGAATATTTAGATTGAATGCGATTAAGATTTTCAATCTCACCACGACCGGGATTCATCATATTTTCTTTGAATTGTCTAAGGAGATTTGCTTTTTCGGTATCTGGAATAGGTAATTTACTCACTTTATCTATTAATGCATCAATATCCATATAATTGTTCTTTTTACTTTCAGTAGCCATAATATATTATTTATGATATTTCTATATTTATATGAGAATTAATATGATTGGAACAAAATGGAATTTTATATATTTATAATAAAAAAATTGAATTATTATTTGATTATGTAATTATATTATTTTCCTCTTCTTTTCACAAAGAACCTTGATTTTGCAAAAAGAACTTTGCTTGAAATTCAAAATGGATACAACAACTCCCAATATCGAAGATGGAGAAGCAGCTAGCCTTTCTCTAACACCCCCTATTTCTAACACAACTGCTGAAGAACCTGATTTAGATTCTTTTATACGGCAAGCCAGAGTTAACGCATTAGAAAGTATGAATGCAAATCTTCGTAAAAAATTAGACATAGAACAAAATGAAGGTTTAGATGACAAAGAAGCCTATGTTAAAAAAATTAAAGAACTCAAATCTAAATTAGAGCTTTCGGATTGTAAAAATGAGGCAACTACAAACGAACTTGAGGCAACTACAAACGAACTTGTGGCAACTAAAAGAACTCTTGAGTTAACTAAAAAATGTCTTAAAGCAACTTCGAGAGATCTTGATAAAACTTCGAGAGATCTTGAGGCAACTAAAAAAGAGCTTTATGCAACTTCGCGCGATCTTGATGCAACTTCGAGAGCTCTAGAGGCAGAAACACTTTTGCATAAGGAATCTAGAAAAGCTCTTAATGAAAAAGAGTACGAAGTCTATCAAAATGAACTAGAAATAAAACAGTTGCAATTGAAGATTGCAAAACTGAAAGAAACTTTTATGGAATCGGTGAGTGAACTAAGAGAATTACAAGGGGCACAGCCACAGCCACATTCTATGGTAGGAATGTATCCTCCTCAATTTCCAAATCGAGAGTTTCCCCGAATGGACTTAGACTATGAAGAGCATCATCCTTCCAAACGTAAGGCTATTGAACCTGAATTTCAAGAGCATCATTCCAAACGTAAGGCTATAGGTGAAGATCTTCGAGAAATTATTCAATCCAAGAAAGTACCCAGACCTGAACGTTTTAAGCGGATTTGTCATCATGGTAATTTATGCAAATACCCAATATGTGATTATGCACACTCTATAGCAGATCTTATAGTATGCCGTCAAGGTATTGATTGCATTGTAAAATCATATTGTGGTTATATGATTCATAGTGAAAAGGAAAGAACACAATTAGAATCCTTTGTTAAGTCTCGTGGCATTAATGTAGTTCTCTGCAAAGACTATGATAAATATAAAAAATGTCAAAATGGTGAGCACTGCAATAAAATTCATCCTATTCATTAAATCTATTAACACTAGATAGCTAAACTATATTGTTGGTTTGGATACTTTTTTTTACTTTTATAGATATTTATAGATATTTATAGATATTTATAGATATTTATAGATATTTATAGATAGAAATTTGCTTATTAAATAGAAAACCATTCTAGAAGTTTTTCATTTTATGACTTTATTTTTACACTTTCTATCTTGAATATATTGGATATATTTGATATATTTGATGATTACCAATATACGTTATTTTTAGACAAGACAACAATATATAAAAACACAAAAAAATATTATATGATAAATAAATCATAAATCTAGCACCGGGGCATATGATTTCCCATATATGGGTCAACCTGGGTGGGAATAAATCTGAACATCTGGGCTTCCGGTAGATGCATTAGTGATACATCAAGAACCCGGCCGTGGTTAGATGGGTTGCCACGCATTACAATTTGGCGAGGGCGGCAAGTATTCATATCACCAGTAGGGCAAGGGTTGATATACTTGAGAGCATCACACCGGCTGAGCTTACGGTCAATGCCCCAAAGGTCGCTTTCTAAATCACATAGCTGATTTTTACCCACGATTGACACATCATTCCCGCTAACAATACCAAAAGCCATGCGTTTTGGCGAGGGATGGTAATAACGAACTGGATCTATTACATATGAAAAAGTACCAACCGATTCAGCTAGAGCCTGCTTGTATGCACACAAATCGTATTTGTTATTGCTAAAAGCCATTATTTCCAATTAATAAACTTAATATAAACTTAATATAACCTTATATTATTATATATGAAGATAAAAAATAAATAAACGTAATTAATTAATTTAAAATTTATTATACATTATTAATTAATACTATAATTTCAAAATGTCAGAAGTAGAAGGTATTGATTGGAAATGGTTGAATGAAGAGAAACTTTATAAGGTTTATAGAGATGGTAGGATATTTTCAGAAAATAGTTATAAATATATGAAAGCCATAAAACAAAAAAATAGAGATACTTATATGGTTACATTAATAAAAAATAAAAAAGAATACAAAACCCAACTGCATACATTGATATATAGATTATTTGTTAGTGATATACCTGCAAAAATGTATATTACTTTTAAAGATGGTGATTTTAATAATTATAAATTAGATAATTTAATTCTTCTTGATAGAAAAACATTAGTTAATAAAACTATTAAAAATATTACTGATGATTCATCTAAAAATAAAGAAGATTTAGGAATAGAAAATATTGATTGGAAATATTATAATGAAGAAAAAAAGTATAGAATATATCGAGATGGTAGAGTGTATTCAAATTATAAGAAATGGTTTATGAATGTTGTAGATAACAAAGCATTTAAAATGATGACTATTGGATTAACCGTGAATAAAAAAACTACTACTTATTCTGTTTCTAAAATAGTTTATAATTTATTTACTGGTCAAATTCCCAATGATAAAAAAGTTGATTATAATGATAGCAATTATACTAATATAAATATTGATAATTTATATTTAACAGATATCAAAGGTATAGTAAATGTAATTGACTTAGAAAAGAAAATCAAAATAAAAAATGCAATAAAAAACAAATTAAATTTTGATTCCAATGAATGGAAAATTAATCCTGATTTTCCTGATTATATTATCAGTAATAAAGGCAAAATTTTTTCATATAAGATAAACAAGGAACTAGAAAATAATAATTATAAGAAATATCAAGATTCATATAATTCTTTTAGTATTAGAGATAAAAATAATGTTATACATCACATATATGTTCATGTGTTAGTGTATTGCACTTTTAATGATTTATCCATAAAAAGTTTAGGTAATAATGTTATAGATCATATTAATAGGAATCGTCATGATAATAGATTAGAAAATTTGAGATTAGTAAATAGGTCTGAAAATTCTAAAAATAGAGGTGATATAAAATACAAAGAAATATCACAACAAATAAAATCAAATAATTTCAGATTAATAGGAAAATACAAAATTTTTTATTTTGATAATTATAAAATAAATGAATATGGGGATATAATTTCAATTAATAAAAATAAAGTTATTACACATCATATTCAATTAAAATATCATGTTGTGACTCTATATGATAAATATACTAAGAAAAGATGCAATGTAAAAGTACATCAATTAGTGGCTACAGTTTATATTCAAAATACAAATAATTATAAAATAATAAACCATATTAATGAAATACGAGGTGATAATTATTATAAAAATTTGGAATGGACTACTGATAAGCAAAATATTAGGCATTCAAATGCAAAAAGCATAGTTCAAATAAATTTAGATGGTAAATATATTGATATATTTGAAGCAATCAATGATTGTAAAGAATATAAAAAAAAATATATTTATCATTGTTGTAAGCATAAATTAAAAACATATAATAAATTTATATGGAAATATTTATCAGAATTAACTGAATCCGATATAGATAAATTAAAAATTGATTTACCTGATAAATTAGACATAATTAATAAATTAGTTAATAGAATTAAAATAAAAAATAATGCTAAAAAGTTAGAATTTAATGATTCCCATTCAATAAAGAATAGAGATGTTAGAAAAAAAATAGTTCAGTTATCATTGGATAACAAAGTATTAAACATATTTAATATAGTTAATAGTGCATATAAGCATATTGAAAAACAAGCATGTGGTGATATCATCAATATATGCAGGAAACTAAAAAATAGAACTACTGCTTATGGTTACAAATGGAAATTCTATGATGACCTAACAAAAAAAGAAAAACAAACTATCACTTATCCGGTTAAAGGATAGCCGCCAATTAATAAATCTGTTTGTTTGGGTCTATTATTTTAATTGATAAATACATCTTACTGGAGATATCCTGTATTTTTACATTTTTAATTTTTATCAAAGAACGTCTTATTTTTAATAATGACTATAAGATGTTAAATCAGCCTATGGATACAAATGGAAATATTATGATGACTTAACAGATAAAGAAAAACAAAACATTCCTACTACGTAATTTTTCTTGTTCTTTCTAGAGATGATAACATCTGCCATTATCCGATAAACAATTTGCCAAAGGCCGACAGGTTATCAAATCTGGCAAACTATTACCAACACTACAACATTCTAGAAGAAATTCACACTTTAATAAATGCCTCCATATTCATAACATTGCTAGAAACCATTTTTCCGTTACTACTATCCACTTGCATTGAAAACTCTTTCATTTCTTTCTCAGTTCCATACCCATCACTCAAACCTTGTAATAATAACATCTGGCCTTTTTGAATTGGCGGCTTTCTAGTGGCCAACCAATTTTCTGCTAGAGTCTTTTTGCGGTTTACTTGTATTTGTAAATGGCCGTTAGGAATAAATTTCAATTTATCGCGCATCTTTTCATTATTAGCCGGCCAAGTATCCATATATTCTCTTTCATAAATTTCAACAGGTTTGCCAATGTTCTTAGCTAGATAGTCTACAGTTAAAACCCGCCAGCCATTAAGCTCACAGGATTCCGTAGGCGTCCATCTAGGAACACCTTTGCTAGTGCGCACAATAACCCATCTAGCACCATTACCTCCCCGGCGAATAGTACCTTCTGGTAGAGAAGTTGCACTTTCGCTAGGTGATGGTCTAGATGCTTTCTTTGTTTTTTTATTATTTGCTTTTGCAGGTGATCTAGTTGGCATATCTAGATGCAGAATAAAAACTGAATATTAAATGTATAAATTTATAAATATTCTATATATTAATAATAAATAATTAGAATACTAATCACAGGGTTTTAGAATTCCTAGCATAGCTAGATTGAAAAATTGTATTATAAATATTGAATAGAATACAACAAGAGAAAATAAAAGAAAGATGTAATAATCCTAAATCTACGCCCTAGAAGGAATAAACAAAGTAAGGAATTAAATAAACGGCCACTATTAGAATAAAAATCTTCCAACCCATATCTAGCCCCGCTAAATAACTAGCCAGCAAAATGGTTCCAATTATCAACACACTATCACCAACGATAGCCATACCGCCTAATTCCCCAGCATAATCTTTGAATACATCGATTATACCAGAAGCACCCCGCGGGATGGCACTAAATAAGCCATAGAAAAGGAGGTCGTGAGTTATCTGTACCACTAGAGCTAAAAGAATAAATTTCCAGAGACTCCATTCAGTGAATACTAGAGGATAAATATACCGTGTGATTTGTAATGCTATAACAATTATCAATACATCACATAGGATAGCACCTAGAGTATAAGTCTTATACCATCTTTTAAGATTTTTCGTTTTGAAATATACACAACTAATAGTACTAACTAGCATATCTATAAAAATAGCTGCTGCTAGAATAGGTACATAATCCGCTAGATTACCAGATTTAGAAATATTAGTAAATTGCATTTGCTTGGATATTCTAGATTATGATTATAAATTTATTTGCTTTGAGTTCTTGTATTTAGTTTTTTAGATACCATTTTTCCTATAAGTTTTCGTACTGTCTTTCTAGACTTATTACGCTTGGTTTGCCGATGACTACCACCTTTAATACCTTTGATTGATAAGCTTTTTTTTACTGATTCTACGTGCAATGGCATAAGATATAAATGTTTTTTAAATGTTGGTGCATTGACGCTATATACCTTACAAGACACGGCACCGTTAATACTAGCTATACCGTGATAAAATAGATTTTGTGTAGGATAAGCTTCAATTTCTAGCTGTGTGAAGCTAAATGATTGATTAAATGTTAATCTTAATTTTGTCAAATCATCTAATGTCAATCTAGAATCGGTTAGAATTGTATCTTTTTGCATCTTCTTTAATTCGTCTGCACTTAGTTTATTTATACCCATTAATTCATAAGTTGATACAGTGCTTTTCGCAAAATTGCTAATATCCATATCAATCATCCCATCTAGTCTAAATTGCCATTTACCGCCAGTTTGAGATTGCTCTAAATGCAAAACAAGATAACTAGGATTTGTTTCAATAGGTTTTGTTTCAATAGGTTTTAAATACTCACGATTTTTTAATAGTGTATTAGAAAAATCCGTATTTATAAAATATGAATTATAACCAGATTTACCAAAACTATATCCAAAACCCTTAGGTACATGCGAAAATATATTAATTACCATTGCTATATGATCTGTACCGGAAACTTCTTCAATAGAATTATATAATGGTTGATTTATAGGCGACCCAACTTGAATTGGTGATAAAGCTGTTTCATAAGGACTTACTAATCCGGCAATGATTTTATTAGTAGTTGCAGGTGTGGATAAAATAGTTAAAATCATTAAATCCGTATTTAGAAATGGTATACCATTTTGACCTATACGTATATATTCATTAGTGCAAGGATTTCCTGTAAATAATTTATTAAGTATTTCCCTAACTTCTGTATTAAAATTTACAATCTGGTAAATTTTAGAAAAAACATAACCTCCCTGTTGAAGTATGGGTGTGGATTTAGGAGCCATAATTTCTTTATCAATATTTGCGGCATTGGTGTTAAGTTTGTCGCGTAAATTGCCAATTATGTATTTATTTTCAAAAAACTTTTGTGTAAATCCGCCGTGTGCAAATAGTAGTAAAGTTTGGTCTAGAACTGCATATGAAGCAGTATTGGCTAGAGTAAGATATTCTCGTAGTAATCCATCTTGTTCTAATTTCCTGGGCGCGGATGAGTTCATAAATAACATTCTAGCAAATACTGTAAAAACTATTGCGGCTTGGTATTCTTTATCTTCTGGTATTGATATATCTATACCTACTTCGAGCGGAATTCCATCTAGATTATTCTTGGCACTCATTGTTCCGTTTTTAGGGTCATCACCAAATATATATTCAAATCTTGCTAGAAGAGACTCCGCTATTACAGGCTTTCCAGGAAGCCATTTTTCATTAGTAAAATTAGAATTAGATTTATTCCAAAATGGATTAATTGAACGTAAATCATTAAATTTCCAAAATTTTTCAGGGTTTTTGTTATATTTATTTAATAAATTAGTAGCAATTTCAGGTATAGACTTGCCAGTCTCCCACCAAGCCGAATTATCTTCTGCCTGTAATAGCGCTAGAAGTTTAATCTTGTTAATATCTCGATTTCCAATATTGCAAATTACATTTCCAGCTTTCATACCATTGGTTAATGCTTTGAGCAACTTAAGCGCACATAAATTATTTTTGTCTGCATTACCTACTCCCGCACCAACGACTGTATAATCAAAAATATCACCATTGAATATTACACCTTTCGATTGATCTTTACCACTAGCATATTCTTCAATCTTTGCAATTTGTTCTTTAGGACAAAAACCTTCTACATCTGATACAATGATAATATCTTTTTTACTTTTTATAAAATTACTTATATCCACTCTATCGCTATCCATTTTATTTGTATATTTGTATATTATTTGTATATTATTTGTATATTATTTGTATATTATTTGTATATTATTTGTATATTATTTGTATATAGATTAGATAAATTTTTATTCCAAAATAAATGAATCTAGAAAACAAAATTAAAAAATAAAATCAAAAAAACAAAATCAAAAAACAAATTCAAAAAACAAAATCACAATCAAACTGCCATTTCAGCTTTAATACCTGGATGGCAACGATACCCTAACAACTCAATATCTTCCCATCGAAAATCTTCAATATTTTGGCGTTTACCACCTTCTGGTAATTCTAGATTATCTGCTAGCTTAGGCTTAATTACTAATTTAGGATAAGGATATGGTGTCCGGGATAAGTTCTCGCGGACTTGGGGTATATGCGACTTATAAATATGGGCATCTGCTATAAATACTGTAAGTTCTCCGGGTGTTAAATTGACTCCTTCTAATGCACAAATCATATGCACTAGCAAAGCACCAGTGCAGGTATTCCAATTATTAGCTAGAAAATAATCACTGCTTCGTAGATAAATTGCTAGATTGACTTCCTTGGCCGCCACATCTACATTAAATTGATACTTGCAAAGACACGACGGCAGGGCAGCCTTATCCTGGGTTGCCGGATTCCAAAGATCAATAATTATCCTCCGGGAATATGGGTCAGTCTTGATTAAGTGAATAGCATTTGCTAGTTGATCGAAACCATATCCACCTATAGGATATTCTGTATCGCATCCTCGATAGGCACCTCCATAATGTCGCATATTGAATCCATATGTTTCGCCAAAATCCCCTTCCCGATATTCACGTAGCCCGCGACGATCTAGGAATTCCCTAGAGGTATTACCATCCCAGATGTGAATTCCTTTTTCCTGCAAGATGCGATTATCAGTCCGCCCAGATATATATAACATCAACTCTTCAAATATCATTCTCAATGGAATCCTCTTAGTGGTACTAATTGGAAATGTATCGCGCAATTGAAATTTTAACATTGCACCGAATAAACTCAATGTTCCGATACCAGTTCGATCATTATTACTTTTACCAGTTTCTAGTATACGCCGCATTAAATCTAGATATTCTTGTTCTTCAGTGTTTTCAAATGGTTTTCTAATACTATGTTGCAGGTCATTCGGTAAATTATAGCATTTGCCATTTGCATATATTGCAAATCTATACCATAGATTACCTTTGCTAGAATATTGAAATTTGGAAATAGAATATAGATGTATTTTAGTATCATCCACCTTAGGGAAATAAGTATCAAATTCTATGCTAGAATTGCTATCTAGATACACATCTGTAGCGTGGATAATAACTTTATTACCATTGCTAGATGCGGTTTGCAATGCCTGTGAATATATTTGTGCACCACCAATAATGAAATATTGGAACCGAGAATATTCATTACCTATTAGAGATTTGATTTTATGCTGAAGCTGTATATATCCACCTTCTAGAAATAACGCATTCCAACTTGTAAATAAAACCCTATTACTACTTTCCATAGGGTCATATTCAGCATTCATCCGGTCAATATATTCTTGGCTATTAGAAAGAACCACATTAAATCGTTTCTCTAGTGGCCTATATCTGGCAGGAATAGATTCCCACGTTTTGCGACCCATTACCACGATATTATGTAAATCAAATTTGTCAGTAATTCCGGAACCAGATGTAGTTATTTGTTTAAAATGTGCCATATCTTCTGGAATATGCCAAGCTAGATTGCCTTGATAACCTATACCGCGTTCTTTGAATGAATACGCTACTACTAGTTCAAATGTTCCCGAGAAAACCGGGTTAGGTGCTGTAGCGCCGAGTGAAGATTGCTTTTTTAAAGGCATTTCAACGCGGATGTTGTATCTAAAGGTATCTAGATGTATCTAGATGTATTTAGTTGTAATGTTTTTTATATTGAATTTATATTGAATTTATATTGAATTTATATTGAATTTATATTGAATAAAATAGATGTAAAATTAAAAAGATGTAAAATTAAAAAATGATAAAATTAAAAAATGGTGAAAAATATTTTATCTGGATTAATGAATTTCTAGAATTGCCGGCACAAGAATTCCATCATACAAAAGGTGCCACTATGTAGTAGCATTGCTCGTGCAACTGCCCAACTGAAACCGGAATAAAAATGTCGCAGTCCGCCGGCATTATATATATCTAGAATTATTTTATTTATACCTATTCCACTAGAACGGCTAGATTGTAAAATAGTCTTAATCCTATCTTGCGGATAGATAAATATCCACGCCGATACTCCAGATATACCACCATAGAAAAAAGAATTAACATATCCAATTTCCCGACCGTATTGGGTATGATTACGATATTTCAAACTCTCATATACACTAAAATATATCGCAAACCCAGGAATTTCCCGCGTCCAGGTAGCACTCAATCCCCTAAATAAGAATTTAATACTTAATTCTTGCCTATTAATGTGCGTGTTATTTTGCTTCAGTATCTTTAATCTTTCATAAGGAGAGACAATAACCGCAGCACTGAAACCAGCAATTGCACCCGATACTGGAATATTATCCAATTGCTTATTACAATAATTATAAGTTCCAAATACTATGGCTTTTTCCAAACCTACACCCGCTAGAGGCGGCAATAATCCACGGTATAAATTACGTATTCCAGGTTGAAAATCACGTAATGTGCGACCAGTTTGAATATGAGTTTTTACAGTATCAATTGGATGGCTAAGTAAAATACCAGTCATTCCAGAAATGGCACCTTTGAAATAATATTGCCATACCGGATTAGGGGGATTAACGGGATTAGATGGTTCTACATGATTTGAAATATCAATTCCCAATGTCCACTGATTATGTTCCTGTTTATTAAGAATTGTATAGATTGCGTAATACATTTTTCTAATTATCTTATATCTATCAACATTTATCATATATATGCTTTATATTCTAGATAGCCAGATAGCCAGATAGAATTCTAGATGTCTTTAATATCTATTCCTTGTTTGCTAGTATCTTCCCCGTTAGTAAATATACTTCTCTGACGTTGTTCCGTTTCCCATTGCGGTGTTTCGGTATATAACTCTTGAAATGCGGTATTATGATATGCTGCGTATTCATTCATATCAATTCCATAAAATCGGCATCGGTGTTTCTTTCCGGATGCATTAAATAATTCTTCTAGCTTAGAATCCAAAGAATGCCATAAATCCCCACCAAACCCTTGCGAGTCCTTATGCCGTAATTGATTGCTTTTTAATCTGTCCGTTAGAACTCGAGTGAATACAGTAGAACCGGTTAAATGCAATATATTATTACTCGATCGGGAAAGTACATTTTCCACGCATTCATCTATAACGACTTTCAAAAGGGGATGGCCTTTAGAGAAAATTAATATCCATTGATTGAATAATCCAGCAACTTGTTCCCTTGTAATAATTGCATCATCATCTATACGGATGAGATTATCTAGCGGTGCACAGATATCAGCATCTATATCCAGATAAACCCCTCCATACTTATATAAAACGCAATAACGCCAAATATCAGCTCTAGCGGCACCAATTGCAAGCATATTGAAAGCTTCATATACACGATCTGGAAAATGCACCCTGATGAATTCTGTCATCTCGGCATCATCATAGAGATGATGGCTCCAACCGGGATTTATAGTCATAAATTGTTTGATTATACGGGTTATTCCGGGTGGTAGGTTATGTGTTTTCCAAGTTTGATAAATATGTTTGGGTATCATTCTATACAGCTTACTAGATGAACAACAGAAAATGAACAAAGAAAAAAAACGGGCATTACATTACACTTTTACAATAAAATCTAACAATAAAATCTAACAATAAAATCTATTCTTTAATTTTATTATATACCTCCAATCCGTGCAGTGCGGCACTCTCAAGTATATCCCGATTCTTATGGACGTACCCACCAATTTCCTTTTCTATATTTTGAAATGTCAGTCGTGATATATCATTATTAATATCTTTAGCAGACATACCATAATAATGCATAAATACATTACCATATCCACCAAATAATAGATCACCATATTTAACCCCTAGTAGCTTGCACGCTCGTCGCAAATCGGGTTGGCTCTTACATTCAATCTCCGAATATGCAGGCAGCCCGGGAATGTAATCAATAGTGAGTTCACACAATTCACGAGTACCCCCCACTCGCCTAGGTATAAACCATTTTTCACGGATTGTCTCGTGATAGGCCTTTTCAGTAAGATTCAGTGCACGTAAAAACGCTTGACCGCTTTCAAATGAATCCTGTATTTTGAGCTCATATTCTTCTGGAAAGTCTTTATTCTTAAAAATCTTAGCAGTCAAAGTGGTCTTATCACCTTCATCACGAACGCGTACAAACCCACGCTCTATATCACATAATTTGAATACCGAACGACGATATAATGTCAAAGGTGCTTTCATATGACCACCTAATGCGCGCGCCTTTTCCCGTATTGCAGCAGGTGATACATCTAGCATACGACCTTCATATTCTACTTCCATTGGTTTTTTAATAGTTTGTTTCCTTATTTGTTTCCTAGTTTGATTCCTAGTTTGATTCCTCTTAGTAAGTTTTTTATTAGTTTTTGTCATATTGGTATCTAGCACTTCTAGAATATATCACTATAAAAAAAGTATAGAAATATAGACTCGTGAATCCTACATCAAGGCGCCATTTAGATAAATACCTTTAAGATTCATATTCATATTACTCTTGATAATATCTGTCATATTATGTTTTTTATGTATTATTGATATAACTTTATTAACATCTAATATTTGTAATGCGCTAGGTAATTTTTTCCAATCTTGAATAAGCATACTTGCTTCCTTGCTTTTATTAGGTGGAAACCAAATATCTAATTCTACTATACTATCACTAATAGTATTCAAATTACCCCAATAATTAGCTAATACTAATTTTCTAATACTACTAGGTAGATTTTCAAGGGTATGTTTATATATATGTGCGCCGGAATTATCATAATGATATCCTAGATGTAAATCAAAATTCTCTAATCCGTGTGGTAAATTATTTAATGGTTGTATAAATAAATCAACCTTTTGTAGAATAAGTGTTTTTAATCCTGAAGGTAAATTATCTATTGACTGATTGAAAATAGAACTAGATATTTTAAATAATTCTAATCTCGGCGGCAAATTATCCACTGGACTATTAAATCTATTACAATTTATTTCAAGTGTTTTTAATCCTGTAGGTAAACACGGCAAACTCTGATTGAATGCATTAGATGAAATATCAATTGATGTAATATTAGTATTAGCTAGGTCAAGTTCACCATTAAAAGTTTCACATTGAATTGTTAATGTTTCTAGACCAGGATTAATATTTTCTATCCTGCTAGTTATATTATCGCACCCGATACTAAGTTTTCGCAATCCTTTAGGAAATGTTGCTAGGTCATAATTGAAATTTGCACTATGGAATATAATAGATTCAATGTGATCGCCAATATTACTGATATTTTCTCTGAAATGGAGGCCAAAATCAATATGTTTAATAAAATCCGGTAATTTTGAAATAGGTTGATTGAAATAAGCATCGAATACAATACTATCGAATTTATTTGATTGAGGGCATTTAGCAAGTGCCTCTAGAGCAGATATATCCAATAATTCAGTATTTTCAAAGCTGTTAAAATGCAAGGTAAAAGACATTTATACTAGATGTAATGTGCCAATTATGCAATTTGAATTATGCAATTTGAATTATGCAATTTGAATTATGCAATTTGAATTATGCAATGTGAAAAACTATTAAAAAATTAAAAATAAATTATGAAATTCAATTTTTTAATTTCCTACATTGTGAGCCTCTAGAAACTCAATTATTTCGATAGCAATATCGGTTTCTTCATCTGCTATAGGAAAATACTTGTCTTCCGGATCTTTTAATGCTATGAGAAATCGACTGAATAACTTAGGAGATATATTATAATTAAATAACACGTGAATAGTTTCCACTGTTTCTTCATCCATATCAAAGCTAAACAAATATTCAATGTCTGAATCAGTAAGTTGCAAAACTAATTCATTATCTATAGTGAGAATGGAATCAACAATACCGGAATATGC
>Ga0209400_1002434_pt1 | contig 14117 bp, 15 predicted proteins | sample M_130807_EF_Meta_FD_187313 | JGI IMG/M metagenome (GOLD analysis project Ga0209400, IMG submission 187313) | Freshwater microbial communities from Lake Montjoie, Canada to study carbon cycling - M_130807_EF_MetaG (SPAdes) (version 2) | ecosystem: Environmental > Aquatic > Freshwater > Lake... | reverse complement strand
TCCTTTCTTTTGCCAGTGTCATCCTTTTTGAGTCAACGACCTTCTCCAGCCCCTCCTTGCCAACCCTCTCCGGTGTCAAAACTTTTGAGGCAACACGATTCTCTTAAATTCATCCATTTGTCTTTGGATTTTAGCTTCTAGTAAGGCAGCCTGTTCTTGCTTGGCATCAAAGGCCTCCTGTGCCGCCGCTGATGCAGCTTCCAAAGTAGCCAGTTCGCGTGCGGCATTTTGAAACTTATTGTTAATTTCCGCCAGGCGCTTCTCTTCCGCCTGCAACTGACGAACCTTACCTGATTTCTCCTCTAGCTCGATCTCGACCTGCTCGACCTGCCTTTTGAGACTTGCGACATTCACCTCATGAGACGCTTTTTCGGGCTGCAAGCGTTTTAGATCCGACTCAATTTCCGCAGCAACAGCGCGGAGTTTCTCAATACGGCCTTGCTCGTGTTGCTGCATCTCGGCCAGCGCCTGTTCCTTGGACTCAGTCTTGAAAGCGAGGTATCCTATTCCAGCCTGAGACAGGAGAACTAGCAGCACTACGACACCAAGTAAGATTCCGGTTTTCATTACTTATTTTTAAAAGACATCTCCAGCGTCCGTCGATGCATTGCTGGATTCTACTACCGTGTCAGGGGGCGTGGTTTGAGGAGCTGAATTGCCGATAGCCACATTGCCGGTGACCACGACCTTGGTAATGGGTTGCCCTTCTGAACAAGATTCTTCAAATGAGTCTTTGGTGGCATGCTCCTGTGGTTCGCTGACGGCCCGCTTAGGATCAGTTGGGTTTGCTTCTGACCTCCCTCTCTCGACATTGTGTGGGTGGGGCGGGGTGCCACAGTTCAGCTTTTCCCTTGAGAACGCGATTGCGACAGTCACATCGTCACCGGTTCCACTTAAGGAACAGTTGTCCAGGAACTTGTCAAAGACTGGACCTTCGACATCGAGTTTTTCGGCGATGACACGGTTAACTAGCCATCCAATCGTCTTACGGATTCCCTTCGAAACGATCTCATCATGTCCTCTGGTGAAGGATTTTGTCAGTCCGTCGGTGGCGAGCATCACTGCACTCACGTCATCTAAAGAAACGGCTGAAGTGAAGGCGGTTTTCTCTGGATCCCTTGATGCGAGTGAATCCGTCGCCTCTCCGGGCTCGTCGTCGTCTTCGACCAAGGGATAGATCTCCCCGTCATCTTTTCTAATAAAAATTCCTCCGTCCCCAAGCTGGAAGAAAAAGGCCCTATCCCTGGTAACCAGCGCCGCTAGTAATGTGCATCCAAATGCCTTATACTGGTGTTCGCTTGAATCGTCGCCTGTGACATCTACCTTCAGCACGTCCCGCTGGAAGGCTTTCACATTTTCTCGCCAACGTCGTACGACCCGACGTGCAAAGCCGGTTTTGAAGTCGCGCTCAAGTCCAGAAGGCTGTAGGCCTTCAATGTCCGAGGGTGCCGTCTTGAGGAGCGAGTACCATTGAAAGAACTCAACAAATTCCTCGTATGCGGAACGGATCGCTAGAAACGAACCAAAATGACTGTGATGGTATTCGTCGGATCCATGACCGTCTGAGACGGCCAGAATCTGGCAAGGATTTCCTGCAAATGATGCACACCAAGTCCCAAAGGCATCCTGACACGGTGTCTCGTTCCGGATGTGGCTTACTCCGCGCCGACTCGCCGCAGCCACGCCCCATTTCTCGTTACTTGTCATCCTAATAGGTAAATTATGGTCAATACATCAAAATACATCGGTTCCATCAGTCGGTTCGACTAAATCGTCAGGAGGTGGAGGAAGTACCACGTGAGCACCTGAACCTTCGGATGAGTTCATCTTACTCTTTGTCATGCTCGATGCAATCGACGCAGAAACGCTGGCCCATCGAAGATACTTAGTAAGTTGACTTTTGTTCTGCGCATTAAGAACTCCGATCTCGTTACGGAATGCTGGCATCACAAACTTCTTTAATTCTTCCTCGTCTAGATCATAGCCAATCTTCCCTAGTCCGATCGAAAGACGAATCGCTTTCTTACCCCATGGAAGAGCTTCCAAATTCGAAATGGCCCTCTCATACTCCTCAGCCCCTTGAGTACACATGCCGTCCGAAATTAGAATACAGACGGGTGGAAGTCCTCGCTTTGGCATGCGCTCATTTGCTAGGTGAGTGCATAAAAGGTTGATTGCGTCAGCTGTTGCAGTAGCACCGTTCGCCGAAAGATCTTGCCAAGTTACATTCTCTATTGGAACAGGGTCGGGGCCGATTGCAAATCGTGCGTCACTTGAAAAAGCGATCACTCGAAAGTTCATCTGTACGTTCGGCTGGTTTCCAAGCACGTTCGGTAAGTCGGTATTCACAACTTCACGCATCACGTGATTCAAGGTGGCGATTTTCTCCCCACTCATTGAGGAGGAGCAGTCTGCTAAAAGAAAGAACTCAAGTTCTCTCTTGGCGATTTCATCAACTGGTAATACTGGTGCGTCACTCATAATACTTTGCTATTTCGAATTTCTCTTTCTCTCAAGGATAAGGTTCCCTCGGCAACTACATATTCTACATTGTCTGGCTCAAGCTCTCTTGCCCGCTTGATTGCTGTGCGCGCGTCTCGAATACGACCTTGAACGCGGAGAATCTCTGAGAGAGTAGCGTTAAGGTGCGCGCTGGAAGGATGCACCGAGAGGGCCTCTCTGATGAGATCCTCGGCCTCATTGTGGTGACCACTGGCATTCAGGGATATCGCGCATTTGGCCACAACCTCAGGATCTGAACCAGGATCGACACTTTTGGCACCACCTAGCCCCAACACTGGCAACCAATTCGCGATGGCGAGGGAGACGATCTTCCGGTCGAAACCATAGTTCTCGTGGAGCACTGACTGAAGCCTCTCGTTTTCAGTGACCGAAACTGAATGTCCGCGCAGCCGTTCAACATGATTCTCAGTCAGCAGGATGCAGGTTATATGAAGCTCCCCCTTAGGGGCATTGAAACAGCGATCCTGAATGAGCGCGCGAAAACGTCGGGGGTCTTTCAGGACCGTCTGTCCCTCTTCATGGAGAATCGCTTGGATAGCCTCGGATATTTTCATGGTCTTTAACTCTCGATCGTTACGGATGCTCCCGCTCCAAGATTCAGTTTCATTGTGGCATTCAATGGCGCGGAACGCCCGGGAGGGACTTCCTTCTGAACGTCATCACCAAATGCGACAATCCAAGGCCTCTCTGTGTGATTTTTGAGACCTAAAACAGATGGATCCTTCGGATTTCGGACTATCTCGCCTACCACTGCGTCAGGTTGATGGTCGTCCGCAGGGTTAACGTGCCGTGCCAGTAACTTTCGTCCTTCATCCACAAGCAGTGGCATCTTTCCATTTCCGTTGTTCACAACAATGCGCATGGGAACCGAAATCTCAGTCTCGCAGTGCCAGCACTCCAGCACGTGGATACCATCTGACCAAAGATTGATCGCCCCACAATCGCGACATTTGAGACGATTGTCGTGTAGAGAAGCAAAAATTCGCTTCCAGTTTCCCTCTGTTACCCGACTTCCAGGCTCGCGAAGGCCTCGCGTAAAACTTGTGGTGAAAGCTTTTTTTAGACTTGGTGGACAAATCTTCCATCTCTTAAACGCCGTTATATAGCCCGGTTCATTAGGGAGGCGATTACTGTTGTCCTCAGGATCGAATACGAAAACGGGCTCTGTTCCATATATCTTTGTCTTGGCAGGTATATCCCATGAACGAATCTGATACTCTTTGGTTCCGTGAAACGGATGATGCCACATCCAAAGATTAAAAAGCAGAACAGCCAAGGAGTGCAAATCCGTAGTGGTTGAAGGAGATTTTTCATTTCGAATGACCTCAGGTGCCATGAATTCGGGAGTTCCAAGAATCGCGCTTTCCGAATGCCGGTCGATTCCTACGTTATCGTTGTCGCAAATTAAGACCTCACCCGAGCGCGGATCGAAAAGGAGATTTCCCAGACTAATGTCACGATAGCAGTAGCCGGCCAGATGGAGGTCATGAAAGCTGTCCGCAATATGGTATGAGATTTTACACAACTCGGGGATGTTGGGTTGTGGGTGTCGCTTGGCCTGGATCGCGTTGAGTTCGACAAAACGCGAGGTATTAATGAGAGGCATTAGGTAACCGAAGGAAGCAGTGTCAGCCGTGGAGGTAACGATGTCCTTCGGCCAGACAAAGCGCTCGCCCCCTTTGCCACGCGGTCGTCCCCGGTTTACAAGGTTCTCGATTGCCTCGCGCTGCGAGGACGTTCCTTGAGAGCGAAAATACCATTTTACCACTTCCTGTCCGTCGGGTCCTTCGACCAAGTAGGCGATACCCTGTGTGCCTTCACCGAGCTTCTTTTTGACAGACAACTCATGTCCCGAAACACGAGCATGGACAATATCTCCTATTTTTAGTGACATGAAAATTACGTGTAAATTTTTGGTGAAAAGCTAGATTTCAGGGGAGCTAAGAGTTGCTCAATTCGGGCGGGATTACCGCCAGACCCAGCCAAATCAAGAACCACAAACAAAACAGTGACCATCACGTGGAACCAATTGGCCGTATTTGGGAAGGGTAAGTTGAAATTGAGGGTGTATTCGAAGAGTTCGAGGAGGCTCATGGGGTGGATTGTGGGGTGGATTGTGGGGTGGATTGTGGGGTGGATTGTGGGGTGGATTGTGGGGTGGATTGTGGGGGTGCGGTTGGGAGATGACTCCGTGATGTGCTGCTAATTCGCCAGTTCCTGAAGCTAGTTAGACAAGATTGATGACCTTTGGCGAGGCTTTTCACTAGCATCGCCGCAATTTTCGTCTTTTCTTGCTCTCCGTACGTAAGTCTGTTCATACTTGGCGCTTCTTTGATTTGAAGGAAACAGCTATCGACCATATGGCGACAGCGACGAGGGCGATGTTCAGAATTTCCCATCTTCCGCGATCCAGCATCACGCGCAGGATCGGATTGAATAGGACGGCCAGGATTCCGGATGCAATAGCGAGCAAGAGACCATATCCGCACGAATAAGCCTTCCACGCGATCCAGACAAAAATGGGGCATGTCATCCAGCGCAAGAACACGTAATAGCCGTAGGGGTTTCCTTTGCGGAGCGCGATCACTGCCAGGATAACGGCTGCGGCTTCGGGTAGCCAGATTACGGCGGCTTTTTTGAGTGCAATTGAATTCATATTCGCATATTTAAAAAAACTTACAAAATTGTGGCACCACCTGATAGCTTTTTACGTAGAAGGATTTTTCCATGTTCGATTCATAATACCAGTCTCGATCACTCCAGCGCGACCACGGTGTCATAAAGTCCGTAGTGTGTTAGCCCCTCATGGCTCTCCAGACCCGTGTAGCGAAGCGAGGCATCCTCGTAACGCCGGAACGCGAACACCGCCTGATTCATCTGCTCGGTATTGAAAACCTTCAGCCCGACAAGCAGGTGAAAATCCTTCACCGTTAGTCCAGTGACGGTCTCAAATAGTCCAGTCTCGATCTTGGTGATGACGTCTTGCAGTGTGTTCTCGCGAAAATCTGTGAGATACATGAACGCCGGGATGCGGGTGGCGAATTTGATCAGCTTCTCCTGCACCATCTTGCGCTTGGACTTGAACTCCTTCTCTTCGTCGCTGAGTTCCTGCTTCTCCTTCTTCGTCAGTTCCCCGTCCTTGGCTTTCTTTTTGAGGTCCTTGATCTTGTCGCTCTTGTTGATGATGGTTTCGAGGATGTTGTCTCCGAGCGCCCGCCAGCCCTCGATGCGCCCCACTGCGGCCATGGCTTCAGGATCATCCATGATCCGGCGTAGCGTGTCGTTATCCACGTTCACCAGGAGGGCGCTTTCCCACTTGCGGGCTAGCAAGGTGGCGGAGGTGCCTGACATCGCGATGTCGAGGATGCCGCCCGCGTCGATCTGGGTCATGTTGGCACCGTCGTAAGCCAGCACGGGGAGGAACGACACGAGATCCCGCACCGCGTTCTCCGGGTTTGACTCGCCCGGCGAGAGGCCGATCCCATATTCGGAAAGCTGCCGCAAGGCACGTGTGGGCGCGAAGTCGAAGACGAAGCAAATCGGCTTCAGGATTTCCTCTTCGTTGGGATTGTCGCCGTTGGGGTTCTTGATTGACCACGGCGACTGCACGCGGAATGCCGCTTGGAAATAACTTTCCGGCGACTTCAAATTCCGCAGCATCAGGATGGACGACCACTGCGGCACGGTCACGCCAGTGGTGAGCTTGCCGCAGGAAAGCGTGATGGTTTTCGTGTCATATCCGCCGCGAATCGCCCTACGCACCGGCGGCAGTGCCTCCAGTCCAATACCAGCCGTGGCTCCTGCCGCCACGACCACCTGATAGTCGTTCCAGAAAACATTGTGCCTCTCTGCCAGCAGGTTCGCCATCGCATGGCAGGCCGCCACGTTGGGCAGGAACCAGAACGAGTGCTGGAGATAGGGAAGCAGCCGCACGTCCGAGTAGGGAAAGGGCGGGCGGGAACCGGTCTTGAGATGCTCCACCGCACGAGGCGCGTAGCCACCACGGATGATGTCCAGCCACTTCTGCACATCGCTCTTGTGCTTGAACTCCGCCAGCGCTCCTCTTCCCGTCGCCTCGAAAAACGTATTGAGATCGAACTCGTCGAACTCCCCGCCGCTCGCGATGGCCAGCAGTTCCTCCGGCATCTGATAGGTGAGCAAGCGCATCTGCGGCAGTGCGCCATAAGGATTGCGCTTGCCGGGCTGTTCGGTGGCGAAGGTCTCCTTGGCCCGCTGCTCATCGGTGTAGGTCCAGTTGAAAATCTGCTCCTCGATGAATTCTCCAGAGGACAGAGCCCTGAACGGCGTTCCGGAAAGATAGAGATAAGCCCTGGTGGTGATGGGCAGGAATGCGGCTTCCTTCTCCGATAGCACGGTCAAATCCTCGTTCACGCCTTCCAATCCAGCGGCGTATTCCAGCTTGGTCTCTTTCTTCGCGACGACTTCGTCCTCCCCCTCGAATAGTTCCTTGGCTGTCTCCCGCCATGCGCCGAAGTGGTATTCGTCGAAAACGACCAGATCCCAATTCATGGTGTGAAGCCATTCGTTCTTGGCCTTGATCTTCCCCACGCTGTCCGTGCCTAGCAGGTCTTGGAAGGAACCGAAAAACACCAGTGGCTTCTTGGTGGAGACCTCGGATGGATCACCACCGGAGGCGCGGGACAAGTATTGCCAGCCGTGGAAGTCCACATGGGATTCCAAATCCGTCTGCCAGGCATCCTCCACGGCGGGCTTGAAGGTGAGCACCAGCACCCGTTTGGCCCCGAGTTTTTTGGCAAGCTGATAGGCGGTGAAGGTCTTGCCGAAACGCATCTTGGCATTCCAGAGGAAGCGCGGCACCGCCTTCTTGTTCTCCGCCCAGATCGACTGATAGTAGGCGTGGGTTTTCTCGACCGCGTCCGCCTGCTCCAGCCGCATAGGAAAATCCTCATGGTGCGTGCCAGAAAATTTCTGCCCGCTGCGCAACTCGGCCAGAACCGCTTTTACGTCCTTCACCGTGCAGCGCATCCATTCCAGCCCATCCTTCTCATGGCCTTTCTTGGCAAGTGCTGCCCGGACTTCATGATCGGTGAAAATGGATCCGTCCTCGCGCTCGGCGGACTCATCCAGTTCGATGGTGTAATTCTTGATCCTCGCCGTCTTGAGTTGCTCGGCGACGCGCTTCTTCACCTCACGGCTGGTCTGGCCCACCTTGAGAAGCCCCGCGTGCGCCTTGTCCGCAATGGAGTAGGCGTAAATGCGAGGATGCGCCTCCGGCTTCGGCGCGAGGATCTGGTCGATGGTCGGCTTATTCATCGGCTTGTTCCTCCAAGTTCATTTCAATGAGACGCCGCTCCCTTTCGATCTCCAGCCGGAGTTGTTCCTCCGTCGGCAGGAAAAGCACGTATTTCGAGGCGAAGATTTGCCTGTCCTCGTTCAGAATCGAGTATTTGGCAACCGCCTCGCCCTTGTCCGAGCACAACAGCAGGCCAATGGTCGGGTTATCGCCGGGAATTTTGAACTGATCTTCGTAAAGCCTGACATAACCGTCCATCTGCCCGACATCTGCATGGGTCAGCTTCCCCATTTTCAGGTCAATCAATAGGAAGCATTTCAGAACGTAGTTGTAGAAAACAAGATCGATGTAGAAATCGTCATCTCCAAATCGGATGTGTTTTTGTCGAGCCACGAAAGAAAATCCTTTTCCAAGTTCTAGTAGGAAGTTTTGCAAGTTATCGATGATGGCTTGTTCCAGTTTGCTTTCGTGCAGGTCAGGGGCATCCGGAAGTCCCAGAAATTCCAATACCATCGGCGACTTGAGCAGATGCGAAGGCTGAACGATCTCTCCCGCCAAGCGTTCCCGCCCTACCGGCAGCAGCCCTTCTTTTCCGCGATTGGCGATGATCCTGTCGTAGTAAAAACTCTGAATCTGCCTTTCGAGTTGCGCCTTCGACCAGCCGCATTCAATTGCCTCCCGCTCGTAAAAATCGCGGGCATCGACGTTGTCCACCCGCATCAAGGCGCGGTAGTGCGACCAGGTGAGCTGCGGGGAGAAGCCATGTGGCAATTGGCTGCCCGCAGGTGAGCTTATCTTGGGCGGGGACAATTCTATCCCCGATGGGGAGAGAATTTCAGATTCGTCACCCGCTGGGTGCTGAATTGACGGGATTCTGAATTCTCCACCCAGCGGGCGGGGAATCGTTGTCCCCGTAGATTGTGCGCCCGTTGGGTGCACAATTGCAAATCGGTCTATGTAGGTGAGATAAAACTGCCTGAATAACTTAAGGTTTCGTCCGGAAAACCCCCGCCCATACCGCTCAGTCAGCCGCATCGCCAATTCATCAACCAATTGTTGACCGTATTTCGCCCGTTCCTCTCCGCCCTGGAGTTCTTGGACAATTTCCCGCCCAATCAGCCAGTAGGCCAGCACCATCTGGGTGTTCACCGCACGGACTACGTTGCCCCGCGCCTGTTCGAGGATGGTGGCGACTCGATCGAAGAGCGCGGCGGGCGGCTCGCTGGAGGCTGGCTGTTTCATCTTACTCATCTTCGGAAGTGTTTTGGATTATCAAGCGCTCGACCACCCGCTTCTTCACCTCACGGCTTGTCTGGCCCACCTTGAGAAGCCCCGCGTGCGCCTTGTCCGCAATGGAGTAGGCGTAAATGCGAGGGTGCGCTTCCGGTTTAGGCAGCAGGATGTCTTCGATAGTAGGCTTAATCATTTCCGGTTTCCATTGGTCGGATCAGCCTCTGGACATAAGCTACTTCGTCATCCGTAAGGCCATACTTTGTATGAAGCATCTCATCTGTCCATGCCATCGAGAAGTCTTGAATCGGCACGAACGAATATGTCGAGCGTGCGAGATCTTGTGCCGATGATCGCACGGCTATCAAAAACCGGAAGAATCGCGTAACCACGTATGAGAAGCAGTTCCTCGCCTCCTGTTCAGTGTCATAAGCGCCGAGAAGAATGTAGGTTTCAGTCACCACTGACCCCGGAGGAATAACACCGGAAAGCGAAAGCACGCGTCGCTGGCCGTTCTTATCAACCTGACCGGCGTGTTCAGATGATGATTTGGAAGTGAAGACCTTCCACTTATCGATCAGATCCATGCCTACAGTCACCTCAGAGCGAGATGTCCATGCCCGACCCCCGCTTTGGAGGACAAGTAATTCGTGCTTTGATGACTTCTTAGCAACACCTCGAAAGAAGGTCCTTAAACCAAATGGTTTTTGCGAACTAACCTGTTTTTCAAAACGCTTTTCGTCAGGGAGCGATAGTGACTCTGATCCAGTTTCCACTGCCATCACTTTTCGCAGGATGGGCAGCGCTAGGTTACTACGAATAAATACCTCAGCACCGTTTTCAAGAAGCGGGCGAACTGCTTCGGAAGGTTCTTGACCGTGTTCAAACTCTACAACGCGGCAGTCTCCCGGATTATCTCTATCCCACATGAAGTAACAGACACCACCCGCAACATCCACGCTTGGGAAAACTGCTCGGCTATCTGGGTAGTCGAAGAGCTTTCTAATACGTTTATCGCTGAGCATCACCTTGCGGAATTCATCTAAGCCGCGTCCACCAAAGAGCCAGCGCGACGGTATTACCATGGTCAAATACCGAGGCTCAAGTGCCTTGGCTTGTTCCACAAATTTGTTATAGATTGGGATTGCGCTCGCACCAAACCCTCCGTCGTCCATTTGATACGGCGGATTTCCAATGATGACGTCGAATTGCATATTTTTTCCAAATATCTCGGAGAGCCGAGTCTTGATGTTGTCGGTATGAATGAACGCATAAGCGTGATTTTCCAACGCCTCAGCCCGGTCGAAAACTGATTGGCCAGCCCCACAGTATGAGCATTTGCCTTTTTTCCAAGTATGCTCCATGCGCTGGAACCAGATATTCCCGTCGTCGCTTTCGAAGCTGTTGGCGATGGAGTGTTCACCCATCGCGCGTTTCGAGCAATAGACGCTGCGGCGGGCAAGCAGGCTGGTGATGCGGGTGATGCCGATGCCGAAGACCTGCTTGGTGAGGATGTGATCCACGCGCTTTTGCAGGTTGGGAATCTCTTTCACCAAGCCCTCGGTGAGGCGGCGGGTGATCTCGCGGAGGAACACGCCGGACTTGGTGCATGGGTCGAGGAAGGTGACGGTCTTGTCGGCCCAAAGATTCGCGCCGCCGTGGTTCGCTGCCCACGCCTCGGTCAGCGTGTCGAGCATACGGTTGGCGAGTTCGGGCGGGGTGAAGACCTCGTCGTTGGAGAGATTGGCGATGCAGGTGAGCACGTCCGGATTCCGCCCTCGCAGGGTGAAGCTGGCTTGCTCGCTCATGGAGCTACCTCCTTCGCAGCGGCGGCCAGTTCACCCACGGTCATGGGTGGGAAGGTCTTGGTGGGGGTGAAGAGTTCGTGTTTGCCGAGGTCTGCGAAGAGCGAGTCCTCGGTGCTGTAAGAAGAGGATCCGGTCAGGCAATCCAGCTTGAAGTCGCGCCGTTGGAACTTGCCCTTGCCCAGGTAGCCCCACTCGGCGAAGCGGATGGAACGTCCTTCGTGGTTGAGCATCTTCATGGCATCGCCATGGACCAGGTTGAGCGAGAGCACGTGGAACCCGGCGAGGTAGAGATCGTCCGTCGGCTGGAGATCCAGGTATCCGGCGAAGATCTCCAGCAGGTTGGCGCGGCACTCGGCGATGTTGTCCGGCAGCAGCTCGATGCCATAAATGCACATGAGGCCGAGGAGGGCGAAGTGACGCCGCTCGAAATCCGACTTGCCGTATTTCAGCTCCACGGCGGCGAGCTTGCGCTGGAGGATTTTTACGAGAAAGTTGCCATCCCCGCAGGCCGATTCCAGAAACCGCGAGTCGATGCGCTCGGTCTCACCCTTCACCAGATCCAGCATGGCCTCGACCATCCACTCCGGGGTGAATACCTCCCCGTGGTCAGCGACGCGTTGCTTGGATTTCACCAGGCTCATGGTAGTAATTTTAGAAGCGGACGCATGGTTTTGTCCATCATTACCAGGCGCTTGGTCACCCAACTCAGATACTCTGGCCACCGGGACTCGTCCACCAACGACGCGTCGGGATACCAGCTTGCCACCCTGCAAGCCTTGGCATCAGGAAGTTCCTGCCAATCCAACTCGAAGCCGAGTTCCTTCTCGATCTCAGCTTTGTGGGTCATCAGATCTGCAAAGTTTTTCTTTGAATTAGATCCGGAAAAATACAACTCGACGCCAATCTTTTCGTTACGGGTATTGCCCGTCACAGCCAAATTGAATCCAGCTTTGCCGATCGACAGGTTGAGCCAATGCTGCGGCCGTGGTTTCTGAGGGCGTATGCCGGGAGCTGCGGCATTGAGGTGTTCGATCAGCGACAACCAGAATCGCATTTGGAGCTGTTTGATTGTTGAGCTAGAGGTTGCGGCGCGTGCCTGCTCACGACCGGATTTCACCCAGTCGTTAGGCTTCACCACCACTTCAAATTTTGGAGCAAGGGGAGAATCACCAATTTTCCAAAGTTCAACCTCGACGGCAAAAAAGCTCAGTTCTTCGGTGGTATTTTCGTTTAGGAATTGGAGTGCCGCTGCGTGCTCAGGGCGAAAACTCTCGGCAATCCAGATCACTTTCCTTGCACCTACCCCAGCTGCGTAGGCGAGGATCTGGCCGAGGTGAGTGTGGTTGGTTTTTTCAAGTTGGTTTTCAATGATGACCTGGTCTTCCCCATCGGTGCAGAGCATATCGAGCTTGAAGTCACCCACTTGGTGCTCCACCGCAACGCATTCCAGTTCACTCAGCCCAATGGCGTCGGCGAGCAGCATAAGGTTGTCACTTTCCGCCAACCAAGGCGTGAAATCACCAGATTCGTGCCGCCACGCATCGCGGAGAGGAACTTTTTCCAACCGGCTGAGAGTAGTTTTCATGAGTGATTGATTTGCTAATGGAATCATCAGGCCCCCATCGGGGGTTTCTCCGCCTCCCAGTTGCCCAAGACTTCGCCGCGGACGACGGTGTAGGTGAGGTTGCCGTGCTCAATGTCCACATCGGGGAGGAACTCGTCGTCGAGGGCGGAGAGCAGTGTGGGGATGTCTTCGTCCTTGATGCCGGAATTTTTCAGAATGATGACGGTGCCTGCAATGGTGCCATTCGCGAGATAATGAAGGTCTACGGCGGCGGCGTCCTGACCTTGATGAATGGCGAGAAAGCGCTCCGACGAGGGAGTGCGGAGGGTGCGTTTCCAGGTGAGGTTCATGATAGAGAGGTGACGATCCAGTGAGTGAATGCAAGCGAGGCAGGTATGGCGGCGAGCAGAATCAGGCAGCCGCTGCCACGGTACCCCACGCCAGTGCCGGGGATGCTGAAGGCGGAGTAGCGGCGACCACGGGCACTCGTGCCAACACGGAATCCCTTGCCGCCGACCGAATAGCCTAGGCCGGATTTGTTCAGATTGACCCGGAAAGGCCCGAAGTTGATGGATTTGCGGTAGAAAAATCCCATGTGCGTGGGTGATTTTTTGGAGATAATTGTTGGGCAGCAGAAGAAAAAGAAATTTCTAGCGGCGGCGCTAGCTATTGTGCGCAGTTGAGAAAAAAAATCAAGAGGGTTCTTGAAATTCTCTTCATTTTTGTTGTGCCAAATGATGATTTTTACGTGGGAAAAGGGTACTTCGTTTTCTACGCTAGGTATAAAATAAACGAATTAATTATCGACTTCCCCGATTTCGCGACATTGCACACAAAACGAAAATGATTCTGAGGTACGATTTAATCATGAATAAGCACTAGATTATGTACGAGCACCCAAGTCAAAAATGCATGATTTGATGAACTTCTATGCTTTTTCATGAAGCAGCGAACCATCCAATGTGGCAATCTTCACTCGGAACAACGGCGTATGTCGTCCTTGGGAATCGGTGAAAGGCTCGTCCGGCAAGGGGATGAGTTCGCGCAGGAGGATACGAAAGCGTTGGAAGGCTTTGCTGACTCGTTCGTATTCGGTGGAGTAGGTGGGTGGGTTTTCCCAGTGCCCTTTGCTGGCGATTTGCATGAGGAAGCCCAGGGGATGATGCTTCGATAGCTTGCTGCGTTTGCTAAACGAGTGGATTTTATCCTGTCCGGGGGCTTTGATGCGGATCGATTGATTGCCTGCTAACTCAATCGTGATCTTGTCCCAGGTCAGGCCTTTACCGGTGTGGATGAGTGCCTTGGTCTTGCCGCGAGCTGACTTCACGGTGGCTGGAATCGCAGGGAGGTTTACGGTGTTATGCGGTGAGTTCTCGCGATTCTGCAGGTGATCGAACAAAACGACGAACTGATGACCGCAATGTTGACGGAGGTCTTCCATTTCGCGATTGAGCCATCGATTGGTAGGCAGAAGAACCGTGGATTTTTCCCGACGCGCAAGATCACGGAATAGAGCTTGGTAATCACCGAGTTGGCCGGATGGTAGGAAGAGTAGCACCGGTGTTACTACTCCCCCATCACCGTGGACGATGCCGATTTGACGAAGCATGCCGTCATTGTCCCATGAACCGGGGGTGAATTGCATGATCTCGCCGAGCGCATTGGCGATCTCATTCCAGCGCGGTTCGTAGATCTTGGCATCATCTGCAGCTAACTC
>Ga0209400_1002430_pt1 | contig 14134 bp, 14 predicted proteins | sample M_130807_EF_Meta_FD_187313 | JGI IMG/M metagenome (GOLD analysis project Ga0209400, IMG submission 187313) | Freshwater microbial communities from Lake Montjoie, Canada to study carbon cycling - M_130807_EF_MetaG (SPAdes) (version 2) | ecosystem: Environmental > Aquatic > Freshwater > Lake... | reverse complement strand
CGACTTTCACCTAAGATGCGCATGTGTCTACTTCAGGATATTTCCAGGCGGGCGATCGCATTCAACTTACCGATCCCAAGGGCAAGCTCTATAGCTTCACGATTACTCCTGGAAAAGAGTGGCACACCCATAAAGGTTGGATTACTCACGACGATTTGATTGGACTTCCCGAAGGTTCGGTAGTGAGCACAACTGCAGGTCTGAAGTTCACAGCATTTATTCCACTTTTGGCAGATTACGTATTGTCTATGCCACGCGGTGCAACGATTGTCTATCCAAAAGATGCTGCCATGATTGTTGGCGTTGCCGATATCTATCCCGGTGCACGAGTACTTGAAGCTGGAGTCGGAAGCGGAGCGCTCACACTCTCACTACTACGCGCAGTGGGTTCAGAAGGATCTGTTCATTCGGTCGAGCGACGTCAGGATTTTGCAGATAATGCAACTGCCAACATTACAAATTACTTTGGTAGCGCTCCCACAAACTGGAGCCTTGCAGTTGGCTCAGTGCAGGAGCAAGAGTTCACAACACCTTTTGATCGCGTCATCCTTGACATGCTCGCTCCTTGGGAATGTGTGGAGATGGCTGCAAAGGTCTTAAGACCCGGTGGAGTTTTCCTTGCCTATGTTGCAACCACTACGCAACTGTCTGCAACTGCTGAAGCGTTGAAGGATGATGGCCATTTCACTGAGCCTGAGAGTTCAGAGACGATTGTGCGAGGTTGGCATCACGAAGGTTTGGCAGTACGTCCGCAACAACGGATGATTGGTCACACAGGTTTCTTGATTCAGAGTCGAAGAATGGCACCTGGTGTTGATGTCTTAGCCCGCCGTCGCCGTCCTGCAAAGGGTGCATACGGTGTCACGGAAGAGTGAGCGCTTAGTTAATTTAACGATCGCACTTCTTGCAACAAAGCGATGGGTTACCAAGTCTCAAATATTCACATCCGTTGATGGCTATGAAGGTGAGCCAGAGGCGATGGAGCGGATGTTTGAACGCGATAAAGATGATTTACGTAATCTAGGAATCACCATTGAGGTGGGCTCATTTGATCCACTCTTTGAAGATGAAGTGGGATATCGCATTCGACCTGAAAGCTATCAAGCAGATATTGACTCCATCACTCCACGCGAACTCTCTCTCATCTCGCTAGCTACTCAAGCCTGGCAAGGTGCGGTTCTGAACTCCTCTGCACTTTCTGCGCTTGTGAAATTGAAATCATTGGGCATAGATTCAGATTTTGATTCGATTCCAGCAATGGCGCCCGTTGCTCATATCTCAGATTCGAACTTTGCTTCCATCATTGATGCCATCGCAGAACGTCGAGTCATTTCATTTACCTATTTGAATGTGGATATGGAATCTGAAAGTCGAGCCATTGAAGCCTATGGCGCCGGGACTAAGGGCGGCTTTTGGTATGTAGCAGGTCGCGATCTTGATAAGAAGGCGCTTCGACTCTTTCGTTTAGATAGGGTCGATTCACAGGTGAAGAGCCAAGGAAAAGCCGGCGCATATGAAATACCGAAAGATTTTGTGATGGCAGATGCCCTTACCTCCCCAACTAAGAGCCACACTGCCCAGGTGAAGGTTCGTCGCGATAAGGCCCATGCGCTACGTAATAGGGCTCATTTCGTTGATGAAGGCGATGAGTGGTCAACGTTAAAGATTGACTACCTAGAGGAATCGGAATTGGTAAGTGATGTTCTCTGGCACGCAGATGATGCAGTGATTATCGCTCCAGAGAGTGCTCGGTCTGCAGCCATGAAGGCGCTGAATGAAATTGTGAAGAGCCATGGCTAAGAAAACGACTCCGACAGAGAAGGCAGCGCGCATGCTCGATCTCGTTCCATTCATCTCAAGCCATCAAGGTATTCCAACGCCCGAGCTCGCTGCTGAGTTTGGAATTTCAGTAGAAGAGCTACTCAGCGATCTGAATTCGCTCTGGATGTGTGGGGATAATCGTTTCGATCTTATTGATATCCAATTTGATTCTGGATATGTCACGATAAGAAATGCGGAGACTCTCAATCTCATCCGTTCACTTTCTCAACAAGAGATCGTTGCTGTTCTCTTGGGTCTTGATCTCATTGAAAAGGATCTGCCTGAGGACCGCGAGGATCTACATGGCGATATCAAAGGATTGCGTATCAAGCTAGGTCTTGAGATAGCAAGGACTGTTGATGCGACTCCCGCCCAGGATAGCCAAATCAATTCAACTATTAGCCAAGCTCTCGGCCGTCAGGGAAGATTATCAATTACCTACTATTCTCCAACGGATGATGAAGTGAGCGTTCGCGAAATATCTCCTCTGCATATGAGCAGATCCGATAATCGAGACTTTCTGATTGCCTTTTGTGAGAGTGCAGGAGCGCAACGCACATTCAGGATTGATCGGATACAAAGTGCGACGCTTCTTGAATCAAAGGTAGTTCAAATGAGTGAAACTCAATCAGATAATGTTCGAAGCAGTGTGAGCGTAAAGATCTCTCGCAATTTGAGAAAATCCCGCGAATCTTTGGGGACATTTATCAGTGGGGAAGGGTCCACGGTTGAAGTTTCTACCTATAGCGCTGGCTGGCTATCACGAACTGTGATGTCGGCAGCTGGAGCGATAGAGGTCACTTCCTCCCCAGAAATCCGTGGAGAGATAGCCAGCATGGCCAGAAAGGCCCTCGACCTATATCGCTGAATCTGGGCCTTTGCGATACTGTTACGCCATGTTTTTACGCGAACCAAGCCACATACTTCTTCTGCTCCTTGTACTCGTAATCCTCTTTGGAGCTAAGCGTCTTCCTGACTCAGCTCGTTCACTCGGCAAGTCAATGCGCATCTTCAAGGGCGAGATGAAAGAGATGAAGGAAGAATCAAAGGATCCTGATAAAGGATCAGCTGAGAAGTAATTTCTATGGCGGCCACCTCCGGCGGTCGTATGCCGCTTTTAGAACATTTCCGAGAACTACGTAATCGAGTAGTTAAATCTGCAATCGTCATCATTCTTGGCTCGATAGTGGGCTGGATTTTCTACAACCCCATCATTACCAAGCTTGCAGAACCTGTCTGTGATCTTCGTGCAGCGCAGGAAAATGGCGCTGCAAGTTGTGGCTCCCTCTATATCAACGGTGTTCTCGGGCCACTGAATCTGCAGATAAAGGTCGCTATCTTAAGTGGCATCATCATTACCGCGCCTTTATGGCTCTTCCAACTCTGGGCATTTATCGCACCAGCTTTGCATCGCAAAGAAAAACGCAACTCCATTCTCTTTTTTGTCGCTGCAACACCATTTTTCGCAATTGGCGCATACCTTGGTTACACCATCCTTCCCGTTGCAGTGAAGGTTCTCTTTGGCTTTACCCCCACATCTCTTGCAAACCTAGTCAAGTTCGATGATTACTTAGATTTCGTTCTGCGTGTCATCCTGCTCTTTGGTATTGCATTCGAACTCCCAGTTTTTCTCGTGACCTTCAACCTCATTGGTTTTCTCTCAGGAGTTGCCATCCTCAAGCCGTGGCGCATTTGGGTCTTTGGAATCTGTCTCTTTGTTGCAGGATTTACACCGAGCGCTGATCCACTATCCATGTTGGCTCTTGCAATTCCTTTGATTGCGCTCTACCTACTTGCCGGGGGATTTGCACTCCTTAATGATCGACGTAGAGCACGAAAAACGCAGATCAATCTCATTGCTGAAAGCCTCTAATGTGGGCGATTGCGATCAATCCAACCTCTGGTCACGGCAAAGGTGTCAAGGTTGGTCAAAAGGTCGTTGAGTACTTTGACCGACATAACTTGGATTACCAGGTCTTCACTGGATTAAGTGCGGATCTTCTACGTAAAGAACTTGAATCTCATCTGCAGACGCATTCATGCAAAGGGATAATCAGTGTGGGGGGTGATGGCTTAGCGCATCTCGTTTTGCAAGTTGCCGTCCCTCGTCACATACCTTTTGCAGTAATGCCCGCTGGTACAGGTAACGATATTGTGCGAACACTCGGTTGGTCACTTGATGAGATTGAAAGCTACCTCGATCGCGTCACAACAGTTCCGGCCTCGGCAATTGATTTAGGCAATGTTGATTCCGAATGGTTTGCGGCAATCCTTTCTACCGGGTTTGACTCTGTAGTGAACGAACGAGCCAACAGATTGAGTTGGCCGAAAGGGCCGCAGCGCTATAACGTTGCTATTGCAATGGAGCTGCCACAGTTCAAGCCTCTCGAGTATGAAATCACTGTTGACACACACTCCTTCACTACGAAGGCGATGCTCATCGCCATTGGTAATGGACGCTCGTATGGGGGAGGGATGTATGTCTGCCCTCAAGCGCAGATGCACGATGGTCTCTTCGACGTGATGATCCTTGAACCAGTCTCTAAAATTGAATTTCTCAAGGTGTTTCCAAAGGTTTACTCAGGCTCTCACATCACTCATCCCAAAGTTAAGATTTTTCGCACAAAGCGCATCACTCTCGTTGCAGATGCCATCGCTTATGCAGATGGAGAGCGCATTGGACCCGCCCCAATATCGGCTGAATGTGTTCGCGATGCAGGTCTCACGTGGGCGCTATGACAACTCCGGCTGAACGTCTCGCTGCTGCCAAAAAGCGTGGACAGCACCCTCTCACCATTGAATTTATCGAACAGTTCGATTTCGGTTTTGATGATTTTCAGATCTTGGCATGCCAAGCTGTTGAAGATGGAAAAGGCGTTCTCGTCGCAGCCCCTACGGGTGCTGGTAAAACTGTCGTTGGCGAATTTGCAGCCTTTAGCGCACTCGCTCAAGGCAAGAAGTGCTTCTACACAACGCCAATTAAGGCGTTATCTAATCAGAAGTTTCAGGAGTTTGTAGATCGTTTTGGTGAAGATCGTGTAGGTCTGTTAACGGGCGATACCAATATCAACTCCGAAGCTGATGTCTTGGTAATGACGACCGAAGTCTTGCGCAACATGTTGTATGCAAACTCAAGCACACTGAAGAATCTTGGCTCCGTCGTGATGGATGAAGTGCATTACCTCGCTGATAAATCACGTGGTGCGGTTTGGGAAGAAGTATTGATCCACTTGATGGAAAGCGTTCAAGTGATTTCTTTATCGGCAACGGTATCGAACGCCGAAGAATTCGGTGATTGGTTAGGCGAAGTAAGAGGCTCTACTGAGGTCATTGTTTCTGAAGTACGACCCATTCCTCTCTATCAACATGTTCTCATCGGAGACAGACTTGTTGACCTCTTCCGCGAACAAGGGCGAATCAACCCAGAAATCTTGGGGCTAGAACGCGAAGCGCTTCGCCAAGTGCGCACTCCGAGGCATCGCCGCGAGCGTTTCGGTGAGAGCGATAGCAGATTGACGCGTCCTGACATTATTGAAAAATTGCAACGAGAGAATCTCCTTCCAGCAATCACCTTTATCTTCTCTCGTGCTGGGTGTGATGCAGCCGTGAAGCAATGTTTGGCTGCAGGTCTTAAGTTAACAACCACCGAAGAGCGGGTTGAGATTGCGGCAACTGCTGCCAAATACACACAGAATCTTGCCGAAGAAGATCTCGAAGTTCTTGGATATCGTGATTGGCTCATTGCACTCGAGCGGGGAGTGGCTGCCCACCATGCAGGACTCCTTCCTAGTTTTAAGGGTGCAGTTGAAGATCTCTTTAAACGAGGTCTTGTAAAGGCTGTCTTTGCAACTGAAACACTCGCACTCGGAATCAATATGCCAGCGCGCACAGTTGTTCTTGAAAAACTTACCAAGTGGAATGGTGAAGCTCACGTTTCAATCACTCCGGGGGAGTACACCCAATTAACTGGTCGTGCAGGCCGTCGTGGCATCGACATTGAAGGAAATGCTGTTGTGCAATGGTCTCCCACAGTGGATTCAGCAACTGCTGCTGGCCTTGCCTCAACTCGTACCTATCCGCTTCGTTCTTCCTTCACTCCTACCTACAACATGTCTATCAATCTCATCGCCCGCTTTGGTCGAGAGAGAGCACACGGAAGCCTCGAATCTTCCTTTGCGCAGTTCCAAGCCGACCGCGCAGTTGTGGGTCTTGTGAGGCAGATTAAGAAGAACAACTCGGCGGCTGCAGTACTTACAGATTCAGCACAATGTCACCTAGGAGACTTCAGTGATTACTCACGCATGCGTATCGATATCAAAGAGATGGAACGCTTACTGAGTAAACGAGATGGTCGCCGTGGCATCGATCAACGCCAGAGAGTCAAACTTGAAAACGAACTTGATGGAATGCGCCGAGCACTGCGTCAACACTCATGCCATGCGTGCAACGATCGTGAGACCCATGCTCGATTTGCAGAGAAAGCAGATCGACTCAATCGTGAATCTGATGGGCTGCGTGAGCGAGTTGAGAACCGTACTCACGTAATCGCCAAGACCTTTGACCGCATCTGCGACGTTCTTACACACCTTGGCTATATCGAGGGAGAGAAGCCTCTTGAACAGGGCAAGATTCTTGCCAAAATATTTGCAGAATCTGACCTCTTACTCACAGAATCAATTAGACGTGGCGTTTTCGATTCACTCACGCCACCAGAGCTCTTATCGGTGGCATCAGCGATGATCTATCAGGGAAGAAGCTCTGAAGCCTACGCACCCAAGATGCCCAATGACAATGTCGCTAACGCACTCGTCGCGGTCTCAAAAATCTGGATTGAACTCGAAGAAATCGAAAATCAATTTGATGTAAAAACACAACGCGAACCTGATTTCGGTTTCTGTTACGCAGCATTTCGTTGGGCCAATGGTCACTCCTTAAGTGGAGTTCTTAAGGGTACTGATATGACAGTGGGAGATTTTGTAAGAAGTATCAAACAACTCATTGATCTCTTGACACAGATAGGTGGAGCAGCAGAAGAACTTCGTCCTGCTTGCCGCGAAGGAATCAAGCGCTTGGATAGAGGCGTCATCTCCTATATGTTGGGCGATCTATGACACTGATGCTTTTAGATAGCGCATCTCTTTGGTATCGCGCTTACTACGGAATGCCAGACACACTCCTTTCACCTTCTGGCATGCCAGTCAATGCAATCCGCGGGTATCTGGATATGACTGCGCGGCTTATTGGAATGTATTCACCCAACAGAATTGTTGCCTGCATTGAAGGAGATTGGCGCCCAAGCTGGCGTGTAGATATTTTTCCTAACTATAAGGCTAATCGACTAGAAGATGAGAGCGATGAAGAGGAAGAGCCCGAGACTCTGACGCCACAGATTCCGGTGTTGCTCGATCTCTTGGATGCATTTGGAATTCCGATGCTCGGTGTTGATGACTACGAAGCAGATGATGTCATGGCAACTTTTGCAGTGAAGGAGAAGGGGCCAATTCGCGTGGTGACGGGGGATAGGGACCTCTTCCAACTCGTTGATGACAAGCGCGATGTCAAAGTTGTCTATCTCGCTCGTGGAGTTTCCCAACATGATTTAGTCGATATCAAATGGGTTGCAGAAAAATATGGAATCCCGGGGGATAGGTATGCACTCTTTGCCATGTTCCGCGGCGATCCATCTGATGGGCTTCCAGGTGTTCGAGGAATTGGCGAGAAGGGCGCAGCGCTCATCGCTAACCACTTTGCTACGGTAGATGAAGCACTCACAGGTGCTCGAGGTGAACATGAAGCTCTCTCAAAATCACTGGCTAAGAAGATTATCGATGGTGCTGATTACCTGAAGATTGCGCCCACCTTGGTTCACTGCGCAAAAGATGTTGCGATCCCGCAGATGGATCTCGCAATGCCGAAGAAGCCTGAAGATTTATCTCATATCTATCAGATCAAGGATGAATATGGCCTAGGAGCAAGCGTTGATAGATTAATATCAGCGTTAGGTTGGTAGGAGGCAATCATGATGAAACCAGTAATTCTTATTCCCACCTACAACGAATCCATAGCAATTGTTGAGCTACTGAACTCATTATCGACTTTACATAACGCCCGAGATTTCGATGTTGTAGTTCTTGATGATAATTCACCGGATCAGACTGCAGATATTGTCGATGCAATGAATTTACCGTGGGTCAGTGTTCTGCGTCGTCCAGCTAAAGCTGGACTTGGGGCTGCATACCGAGCAGGTTTTGCTCATGTATTGCCCATGAAGAAGTACTCAAAGATTGTCACAATGGATGCAGATGGTTCACATCGCGTACAAGATCTACCCGCCATGTTGGATGCAACAGATGCACCCGTGTCCATCACGTTGGGAACTCGCTGGATGCCTGGTGGATCCGTTGTGAATTGGCCAAAAAGTAGACAATTACTCTCTAAATCTGGCACCAAATATGCACGCATTGCACTGGGGATTGCCCTCAATGACTTAACCGGCGGATTTAGGGTGTATAGCTCCCAGTTACTTGAGAAGTTAAACCTCGGTGACATGACTGCAACCGGATATTGTTTTCAAATTGAAATGGCGATGGCATCAGAACTTGCTGGTGCCACAATGGTTGAAGTTCCGATTATCTTTGTCGAGCGCATTAATGGAGTTTCCAAGATGAGTAGAGCGATCGTGATTGAAGCTCTCTGGCAGACAACTCTGTGGGGACTTGCTCGACGCTTACGGCCTAACGCCGATAAGTTACATTATGTAAAGTAAGAAAGATTAGGCGAAGGCCTCTATCGGAGGGCATGAGCAGACGAGGTTTCTATCTCCATATGCCCCATCAATACGCCCTGTAGTCGGCCAGTACTTACCCTTCATACCGATTAATTCACCTGGAATAAGGCCTGTAAAGGTCGCTGGGAAGGCACCACGTTTACGTGAATAACTTCTCTCCCAGTTCGTTCCTGCGATAGCTCCGATGGTGTGTGGGGCGTGGCGAAGAGCAGATTCCTCCACCGCAATCTTTCCATCCATTACTTCTTGGATCTCATCACGGATTGCATGCATCGCATCAATGAAGCGATTCATCTCGCGCATATCTTCTGATTCAGTCGGTTCAATCATCAAAGTTCCAGCTACGGGAAAAGACATTGTTGGTGCGTGGAAACCAAAATCCATCAAGCGCTTTGCAATATCGTCAACTGTGACACCAGAGATTCGGGTGATCTCACGGAGATCGAGGATGCACTCGTGCGCAATCAAGCCCTTGGCACCGGTATAGAGGATTGGATAAGAGCCCTTAAGTCGATAAGCCATGTAGTTAGCGTTAAGAATTGCAACCTCGGTAGCGTGAGTAAGGCCCGCTCCCCCCATAAGACGTATATAGGCCCATGAGATGGGAAGAATGCTTGCAGAACCAAATGGAGCACCTGAAATAGGCCCCGGCCCTGTTGCAGGACCTGCGAGAGCATCGAGTGGATGGTTAGGTAGAAATGGGGCTAAATGAGATTTAGCGATTACTGGGCCTACGCCCGGTCCCCCACCACCATGAGGAATGCAGAAAGTTTTATGGAGATTAAGGTGAGAAACATCTGCACCAAATTTCCCGGGTTGTGCTGTTCCAACCAGTGCATTGAGATTTGCGCCATCAACATATACCTGACCACCTGCTTCGTGGATGAGGCCGCAAATCTCAGATATCGCTGATTCAAATACTCCGTGCGTCGATGGATAGGTCACCATCAATGCGGCTAAGGCAGAGCCATGTTCTGCAATCTTTGCCTTGATATCTGCAACAGAGACGTTTCCTGCCTCATCGCATTCAATAACGACGACCTTCATTCCAGCCATCACTGCACTTGCCGCATTGGTGCCATGAGCACTTGATGGAATCAAACAAATGTTTCTCTGCTGATCCCCGCGAGAATCGTGGTAATTGCGGATCGCAAGTAGTCCTGCAAATTCACCTTGACTACCCGCATTCGGCTGTAATGAGACTGCGTCATAACCTGTGATGGCGATGAGCCAATCAGAGAGTTGTTGGATCAGCTGACGTGAACCTTGAGATTGATCAGTTGGTGCAAATGGATGCAGTGAAGCAAATTCAGGCCATGTGACAGCTTCCATCTCAGTGGTGGCATTGAGTTTCATCGTGCAAGAACCAAGCGGAATCATTGTGCGATCGAGAGCTAAATCGCGATCTGCAAGGGTGCGCAGGTAGCGCAACATGGAAGTCTCGGAAAAATATGTATTAAAGGTCGGATGTGTGAGATACGGGCTTCTACGTGCAAACTCTGCAGCAATCGACTGTGGTGTGGCATCGACCAGTCCGAGGATTGCAAGGACTTCTTGAAAGAGTGGTTCCGTGGTCGACTCATCGAAGGAGATGCGAACCTGCGTCTGTGATACTCGACCCAAATTTATCTTCTTCGCTGCGGCTGCCTTGTGGATCGCAACTGAATCTTTGACATCACAAGTGACGGTATCGAAAATGTTTGCATTGCCAGATCCCGAGGCTTTCTGAAGGCGAGATGCAAAGCCGTGAACTCGTTCTGCAATAAGACGGAGTCCAACAGGTCCGTGCCACATGGCGTAGAAGGCGCTCATATTGGCCAGTAAAACTTGAGCTGTGCAGATATTGCTTGTCGCCTTATCGCGACGGATATGTTGTTCTCGAGTCTGGAGAGCTAAACGAAATGCTGGATTGCCATGTGAATCAATACTTTGACCCACAAGACGTCCTGGAAGTGATCGCTCAAGCCCTTCACGCACAGCCATAAATCCTGCGTGCGGTCCGCCAAAGCCCATGGGAACACCGAAGCGTTGGGATGTACCGACGGCAATATCTGCCCCCCACTCCCCTGGTGCAGTTATCAGAGTCAGGGCAAGGAGATCTGTTGCTGCAATAACAAGTGCATCTCGAGAATGCGCATAGGTTGTGACGGCTGAATAATCGAGAATCTCCCCTGTTGCATCCGGGTATTGCAGAAGCAATCCGAAGAATTCACCGTCATAACCATCGCGAGCGATATGACCCGCATCTACCTCTACAACTTTTATTCCGAGTGGCTTTGCGCGAGTTGTAACAACAGCTTTAGTTTGCGGATGTACATGTTCCTCGATTAGGAAGACTGCATCATCACTTGTCTTGGAAGTGCGTCGCGCAAGAGTCATCGCCTCTGCAGCAGCTGTTGATTCATCGAGCATCGAAGCATTGGAGAGCGAGAGCGCAGTCATATCGCAGATAACAGTTTGGAATGCAAAGAGGGCTTCTAGACGTCCCTGTGAAATCTCTGGTTGATATGGCGTGTATGCGGTGTACCAGGCAGGATTTTCTAGAACATTTCGCTTGATAACTGGCGGAGTAATCGTGCCGTAATAGCCACCACCGATGAGTGATGTGAAGACTTCGTTTTTTTCAGCCATTGCACGCAGCTCTGCAATAACCTCTACTTCACTCTTCGCAGAATCAAGAACTGTATCGAGGGTCTTCTCAATCTGAATATTTGCAGGAACTACCTCTGCGATAAATTTTTTGATATCGGAGTAGCCAAGAAGTTGGAGCATCTCAGCTTCATCAGATGCCGATGGACCAATGTGGCGATCTTCGAAGTCCTGATAGTTACTCAACCAACTACTCCCCTGCCCAAGGCGCACTTGCTGCACGCTAGGGGAGAAATATAGAAGGGTTAGGCGCCTTTCGCCTTTCGACGAAGAGAGAGTTCATCGTTATTTTCCCCACCCACAGCCTCACCGTTGACTTCACCTTGCAACGTGGCAAGTGAGCCTTCGACCTCATGCCAGACCTTGCCTACTGCGATGCCAAAGACACCTTGGCCGCCTGCGAGAAGATCGATAATTTCATCTGGACTTGCGCACTCATAAATTGATGCGCCATCGCTCATCAAAGTGATGCGCTCGAGTTCAGTCACACCACGACTACGAAGATGGTTGACAGCTGTACGAATATTTTGCAGCGAGACACCAGCATCGAGCAGGCGCTTTACAATCTTAAGAACGAGAATGTCGCGAAAGCCGTAGAGGCGCGCACTCCCTGAACCTGTTGCTGTGCGAATCGATGGCTCTACTAAACCTGTGCGTGCCCAATAATCTAATTGACGATAAGAAATTCCGGCAGCAGAGCATGCAGTAGCGCCGCGGTATCCAATTTCAAATTCTTGATCTGTCACGAGAGGGGGCTCGCTTTCACGTAGTGGGGTTGGGTAAAGGTTACGCCCGCAAGGGGTAGAAAGCAGAGAGCGACACGAGCCTAACCTCTACTTGAGGTTCAGACTTTTACGCTCTATCCAGCGAAATCCTCGGGGTTGATGCCATCTAGGAACTCGCGGAAAGCCTCCAACTCCTGGTCCCCTGCAGCCGAAACTTCATTTGCGATCTGTTCAGGGATATCGATACCGACCTCATCCAGCAATTCGCTGCTGACCATGATGTTGCTCTTGGTTCGAAGGGCTACAGCGATTGCATCTGAAGGCCTTACTGAGAGCGGCTCAATAGCTCCCGCTCCATTTCGAAGAAGGAGGTCGGCATAGAAGACGCCATCTTTGATGGAGGTGATGTGGACACTCGTCAGCGTTATGTCTATGCGCTCCAAGAGATCGCGAATCAAATCGTGGGTCAGAGGACGCTGTGCCTCAAGGCCCTGTTGAGCAAATGCGATGGCTGTGGCCTCAACGGCTCCAACCCAAATGGGAAGAAAGCGGGTGCCTTCGATTTCTTTCAGGAGAACTATCGGTTGATTAGAGGGCATCTCAATGCGAACGCCGACTACCTCTACTTGGACCAACACGGGTAAATACCTAAGGGTTCAATTAACGAGGACGGTGTAATCCGCCGCGAACAAGAGCTGCATGAAGGCGCACAGAAAGAGAGGCGATCTCTTTTTGAACTTCCTCGGCGCGAGCCTTTGCTTCGCTGCTCTTCTGTCGCGTGAAGGGCGTGATGACTTGTTCAATCAAACCAATTTCACGATCTGCAGCTGACTTAAAGGAGCGCAGGTGGCGAGGTTCAATTCCAAAACCTGCCATCTCAGCAACTGCCTTAGCAACAGCAAGTGCGTCACCGTCATAGTGGCGACCGCGAATAGTAATGAGGCCATAAGACTCAAGTTCAACGAGTTGTCCATCTTCCAGGCTCGATGCCTTAAGTAGCTCTTCCCGAGATAGACGCATCTCTGATTGCTCGGCAAAGACAGCAGGTGCAAACTCTCCATCGATAGTTGCTAGGCCAAGTGTGGGGCGAGGAGTAGGCACTCCCCCCTGAGCTGCAGGCTGCAGTCCACGATCGAGTGCATCAAGGTTCTCCTTAATGACTTTAAGGGGTAAGTACTGATCGCGCTGAGCAAGGAGCACATAGCGAAGGCGATCTAAATCTGTCGTTGTAAATTTACGATATCCAGAAGGGGTTCGCTGAGGTTCGATAAGCCCTTCAGATTCAAGGAAGCGGATCTTAGAGATAGTGATATCTGCGAAATCCCCACGTAATTTGGTCAGTACTTCTCCGATACTTAAATATGCCCGTGCTGGAACGCTCAACTTAATTCTCCCCCGTGAGTGTGCTGCCGATAAAGAGCAGATGGAATTTCCCAATTTGTATCGCATCCCCTGAGATCAAAACTTTCTCAGTGACGGACTCGTTATTGACGTAAGAACCGTTCAAACTTCCTAAATCCTTGAAAGTAAAACTCTTTCCAACCTTTTCAATCAATGCATGCTTACGAGAAACAGTCACATCATCGAGAAAGATTGAACTATCCGTTGCGCGTCCAATGGCGACTCCATCGGATGAGACGAGAAATCGTGCCCCCTTTTGAGCTCCACGATGGATGATCACCATCGCGGAGTTGCCATCACCTGCAAGCACACCTTCAATAATGCTGCGCTCTTCAGATGTTGCTTGGGATATGAGTTCATCAACGAGATCGGCTGGGGAATTGCCGACTACTGATCGAAGGCCGAGGTGAAGGGTGCTGGTGAGTTCGCGATCTGCATCAAGTGCTGCCATGGAACTCTCCTTCACACTAAGAACCGCCCCCGACTTTGGACGTCAACTTAAGGGTGACACTAGAGAGAAAGAAAAGATAAATCAAGCCGGAATTTAGGCTGTAATTGCGCCGTATTCGCCAGCAGAAAGCAAGCCAGAAGGAGCCGACGGCACCTCAATCTCAACGAGCCAACCTGCACCATAAGGATCTGAGTTGATCAACTCTGGTGCGTTGACTAGCGCATCATTGATTCCCACCACGGTTCCGGTGACAGGTGCGAAGATCTCTGAGACGCTCTTTGTAGATTCCACTTCGCCGCA
>Ga0209400_1002427_pt1 | contig 14138 bp, 23 predicted proteins | sample M_130807_EF_Meta_FD_187313 | JGI IMG/M metagenome (GOLD analysis project Ga0209400, IMG submission 187313) | Freshwater microbial communities from Lake Montjoie, Canada to study carbon cycling - M_130807_EF_MetaG (SPAdes) (version 2) | ecosystem: Environmental > Aquatic > Freshwater > Lake... | reverse complement strand
CAAAAACATTGGTATGAAAAACCTAGACAGTATCTTTTACCTAAATGGCACGAAGGCCGTCATCATGCACTGCTGTTAGATTTTGTCAACCAACTGATGTGTCATTGAACTTTGTATTTGATATACTCTGTAATGGCATCAGCTACATCAATGCCGCAGTACTTTTCAAATCCACTAAATCCCGGATTGCTATTTGCTTCACAAACTCTAAACCCGCGCTTGTCAAATAATAGATCAACTCCTGCAATGGTCAACCCCAAAGCACTGGCTGTTTCTCTAGCGACGTAATCAATTTCTTCAGTTACTGGAAAATTCTCTCCAGTTCCGCCGTTGGTAATGTTGGCACGGAAGTCACCTTCAGGGGCACTGCGTTTCATGGCACCTAATACTTTGCCGCCTATTACCAATACACGCAGATCCTCACCAGGTTGATCGCCCAAGTATTCCTGCACTAACAGAGTCTTTTTACTGCCTAAACTCTCAACAAATTCCACGATTTTCTTGTAATCTCGTTTTTTTTCGCACAAATAAACACCAGCTCCGTAACTACCAGTAACTACTTTAATTACGCAAGGATAACCAATGTTGTCAGTGATTAGCTTTTCTTGAATGGGGAATCTCACCATCATAGTGTTAGGGATGGGAATACCTGCTCGACTGAGAACCTGACTAGTACGCATTTTATCTTTGGCGGTAGCTATACTTTCGCCACCATTAACTACTATGACCCCTGCTTGTTCAAAATGCCTTAGTACAGCTAATTGGAACGGCAGTATGCCAGCACCCAATCTAACCAATACCAATTGTGGTAGTTCAATATCTTCGCCTTTGTATTTGATGCCTTTTCTAATGTCTCTATCCACAATGATATCAAAGTCATCAGGGTGACATACTCTAGTTACAATATTTTTATTGGCAAAACTTTCTAATAGTCTTGAAGTTTCGTAGTCATCCTCAACCTGCTTGGTTATTATAATAATACTCATAATAAGTTATATGATTCTAAGTATTTTTTATTTTACTTTTAGACTTCTTCTTGACATATTTTAATGCTGGAAATTTAGTTTCTAGCTGTCTAATTATATCTGCCGAGGGAACTTTGGAAGAATGAAGTTGCATGGTCATACTTGCAATGTTTTTTACAGTAGTAGGATCGGTTACATTTCTTTGTTTTGCATGATCTCTTGCCCAATTCATAATTGCTGGTGGTATATCAGCAGATTTGTTAGTTGATACCTTGTTCATAGGCAACGATGATAATTTTTCTGCTGATAATCGATTACTTGGTATAATGGTAAACTGTGCAGCCACACGTTGGGTATCATAAGTTACAAGATATTGCGTACTAATATCTAATCTAAATCCAGAGTCATTCAATTCTTCATTATTTCTAAAAAATATGAATATTGATGGATCTTTAGAAATATCTACATAAAGTACACCGTAATCTTTCTTTTGATTTAAGTAGTTTGTTAAACTTGCAATAGCAAATTCTTGACGGACAGAATTGTAATCACCAGAAAATAATGCATCTAGGCATCCTTTGGTATCTGCCGCAGGATATAGTCCTTTTACTACTGGGGAAATATATTTTTTAAATTTTGTTTTGTCAGAAGATTGTGCGTATAATTCTTGTATAGTTTTTACATTTATACCACTTTTTGCAGCAGATTTATATCCTAATGGGGTTAGTATACTATTGGTAAAATTACTTACTGCATTGAAAAAATCAGGTCCTGGTTTAACTTCCTGATCTCCAAATCTTGCACCGCCTGCATCTGTAGTTTTAACTTCGATTGATTTATTATCAATTAATAAATCACCTTTATTATTTTCTGGTTTGTTAATTTTTTTACTGAATACATTTAAAATGAACTCCCCTTTACCGTGACCGTATGCTTCAACTCTCATTAATTCGTCAGTCAATTCTTTAATTGCTGGATTGGTTTCGTATCCATTGACAATTTCGTTAAATGCATGTCTTCCTGGAGATAAAAGCAATTTATGATTAATTAATGTATCATTTTTCCATCGATTAAAAAGATCATCACGATCAGCCGGAGATATATTCATACCAGCAATATATCTGGCTAATTCTTTTTGTGCCTGTTTAACAGATTCGTCAGGGATCGCACTTAGCTGATTATTAATTAACCCTAGTCTTCCGCCAGCATTTACATTTTGCAGTAAATCTTCAATTTCTCTTAATGTTTTATAAACTTCATCAGTTTCTGGCAAAGTTTTAATCTTATTGCTGATAAACTGTTTAAATTTAGTCAACTCGGGATCGTCTGATTGTGGTAATCTTCGGGTTCGTTCAAGTAGAAGTTCAGTAATATTCATAGTATGGTATTTATACTATTTCAGGGAACAACACTTTCTCCACAAACTTTTTCATTTTGACTTCATCTACGCCCATAGATACCATACTGCGTACCACATGCGGGTTTTGTTTTTGCCAATGACAATATCTATTTTGTGCCATATGATAGTCGGCACCACTCTGTTGATCAATTCCTACATTATTTAAATAAAAATCTAAGGTAGATTTTGCGATATTACAAAGTTGATCTATCTCTGCTTCATCTTGAAGATTACCTGCTGCTACCATAGAGGGACTGAAAATCATTCTGGCCCACTCGGGCAATTCTCTTGGTTTGTTCCACTCCAACCCATGTACCTGTGCTTTGAACCATAGGTACATAAAACTAGCGGAGTCACCGGCATGACTAAAATCGTGGAACGCCCCTGTGATTTTGTTTTTACCGCAGACTGCATCAAACCCAAATATGGGGCTAGAGTCGTTGAAATGGGGAAATATTGTAGTATGAAGAATGTAGATTCCGTGACTATCACGTTTATCAACTATTTCTATATGAGCACGTCGATATTTTTGACTACTATATAATGTATTATGCCAATCATACTCGTCACCTGCATTATATATATTATCTGCAGATTTTGAAATCGCTTCATCAAAATGAACAGCTAGTTCTTCAACTTTTTTCCAAATCGCTGTCATAGGTTTCAAGTATGTGAATGGCCCAAGTAAAGGCTCTGTTGGCTTCGTCAGCCATATCGTCGGTGAGCAAATTTCTCATATTGACCATAAGATCTTGTGAATTTTCAAAATCTAAATGTGTACTTGGGGCTTGAATAATTTTTTTAATCATTTGACCGCCAAACAGGTCTCCCATATGCCATGTGTACAAATGAGCCATTACGTCATTGGCATCTCTAAGATTTCTAATGTATAATACATAATCTTTAGTAATTGCTCGATATGTATGATAATCACCAAGACGATCTTTCATCATTTCTTGATAATCATTTTTTATCAATTCTGATCTTTCAATTCCATCAAGATCAGTTAACAATCCCATTTCTACGGCCTTTGTTTCAATTTCCTTATACCAGAGTTGTTTTTGGTAGGTGTAATCCCTCCAGAGTTCCATGGGGAGACTTAAATCAAATACTGCCTTCATAAAAGCAGTACCTTCAGCTCTAGCGTGATTTTCTTTAGTAAGTTCCTTGAGGCTCATTGTTCGTCTACCTTGACTATTAGTGGATGCCCATTTAGTCTTGCCAAACTAATAGCATCAGAAGTTTTCTGTTCTGCAATCTCATGAGTATAAATCCCAGCAACTGCACTACCTTGTTCATGAATTTTTAAAGTAAGAGCGAATGCTTGATCCTCGCCATGTTTAAAAATTCGCATCAGCATCACAATGACAAATTCCATAGGAGTATAATCATCATTCAAAACAACCACTTTATATTTTTTAGGTTCTTTGAACTTTTTCTTAACTGTCTGTTTTTCTTCAATCACTGGATCTTGTATTGCCATATATTCTTTCAAAAATAGGGGCTAGATAGCCCCTGGGTGATTAATCCCCTTTGATCTTGACAGATCTAGGTTTCATAGCATCAGGAATAATACGTTTAAGTTCAATGGTTAATACCCCGTTTTTAATACGGCCTTCACCTACTTCAACATATTCTGCCAATGTCCATGATCGTTCAAAACTTCTACTAGCTAACCCACGATGCAGATATACGATTTCAGCATCTTCAACGGCTTTTCTTTCAGCTCGAACAATCAATTGATTTTGATCAACTTCAACTGATACTTCGTCCTTTTCAAATCCCGTAATTGCAACCTGAATTTCATAAGAGTTTTCAGTGCGTTTTAGAATGTTATAGGGAGGATAGTTACTGTTGATTTGATTAGCATATCTATGTTCAAAATCTTGAAACATTGCATCAAAACCTAGTAATGCTTTGTTCAAAGCATTGGTGTCAAATCTAACTAATTGATTCATAATTTTTCTCCTTTAAAAGTAAGATTATTACAGAGGCCATTAGGTCCTCTGTAATATATTTATTATACAGATTCTTTGACTTCTGCGTCAATGACTGTATCATCTTTCTTTTCAGAATCTGCTGATGGCTCTTTTACAGTTTCAGCTTCAGACTTTTTAGCATTAATTGGTCCTAAAGCTGAGTAAAAGTCTGCAATGGCTTTTTGAATTGCTTCGGCATCATCACCCATGACTGCATCGTTGATCGTTTTAGTTGCATCATCCAATTTGGTCTTTTCTTCTTCAGTGATTTGATCTTTGTACTTGTCAATGTCTTCTTTGAAATTACTTAGAGTACCTTCCGCATTATTGCGAGCTTCAATCAAAGCACGAAGTTTCTTATCTGATTCAGCATTTTCCTCAGCTTCTTGTACCATGCGTTCAATTTCTTCCTTGCTCAAACCACTATCGCTCTTGATAGTGATCTTGTTTTCTTTGCCAGTACCTTTGTCCTTGGCGCTGATCTTCATGATACCGTTGGCATCAACATCAAAGGTAACTTCAATCTGAGGTTGACCACGACGAGCAGGAGCAATTCCTTCCAAGTTGAATTCACCTAACAATTTGTTATGTTGGACCAATTCACGTTCACCTTGGAACACTTTGATTGTGACTGCTGGTTGATTGTCTTCGGCTGTAGAGAATGTTTGACTGGCCTTGGTAGGAATAGTGGTATTCTTGTTAACCAACTTGGCCATCACACCGCCCATGGTTTCAATACCCAGACTCAATGGAGTAACATCCAGCAACAGCACGTCTGTACGACCTCCACCTAAAACATCACCCTGTACTGCGGCACCTGCGGCCACTGCTTCGTCAGGATTAACATCTTTACGCGGTGCTTTGCCAAACAGTTTTTCCACTGCTTCCTGTACCTTGGGCATACGTGTCATACCACCAACAAGGATGACTTCATCAATGTCGTCAGCAGTAACACCCGCATCCGTCATAGCAGTCTTACAAGGAGTTAGACTACGTTGAATCAACTCATCTACCAAACTTTCAAATTTGCTACGTGAAAGTTTGATGTTCATGTGCTTGGGACCAGTGGCATCCGCAGTGATGTAGGGCAAGTTGACATCAGTCTGAGCTGAACTTGACAACTCAATCTTGGCCTTTTCAGCGGCTTCTTTTAGACGTTGTAGTGCCAATACATCTTTGGTTAGATCAACACCCTGTTCTTTCAAAAAGGTTTCAACCAAGTAATCCATGATGCGTTGGTCAAAGTCTTCACCGCCCAAGAATGTATCGCCGTTAGTGGAAAGAACTTCAATTTGTTTTTCATTATCCACATTGGCAATTTCAATGATAGATACGTCAAACGTACCACCACCCAAGTCGTACACCGCAATCTTGCGATCTTTCTTGTCTGCCTTGTCCACACCGTAGGCCAATGCGGCTGCTGTGGGTTCGTTGATAATACGCAGAACTTCCAATCCAGCAATTTGGCCAGCATCCTTAGTAGCCTGACGTTGTTGGTCATTGAAGTAGGCAGGCACTGTGATCACTGCCTGTGTGACTTCGTAGCCAAGATGATCTTCAGCAGTTTTCTTCATTTTACGAAGAACTTCTGCACTGATCTGTGGAGGAGCTAATTCGTTGTCGTTGACTTTGACCCATGCATCACCGTTTTTGCTTTCGATGATTTCGTATGGCATCAAGTCGATATCTTTTTGCACAGCCTGTTCTTTGAACTTGCGTCCAATTAGTCGTTTACTGGCATAGATAGTATTTTTGGGGTTAGTAACAGCCTGTCGCTTTGCGCTTGCACCAACTAGAATTTCATCATTGGCATACGCAACAATACTGGGGGTAGTACGTGCGCCTTCGCTGTTTTCAATAATTTTGGGTTTACCGTTTTCGATTACGGCCACACAACTATTTGTGGTTCCCAAGTCAATACCAATTACTTTACTCATGTTTTTCTCCTTTAAAAGTGAGTATGCTGTGGAACCCTATAAGGTTTTCCACATCATTATTTATACTAGTTTAATTCAAGTCATTTGTCAATAGAGTATTCCCACAAATCTAAATTACGTGGCTTGTAGCCCGCTGGGTGTTCGTAGTTGGGCAGCTTGCCCTTAAATCCACTAAAAGCCAATTGTGACAACATAAACTTCAACCCAAAAGTTTCCTGATGAACGCCGCCATTTGTCATCTTGAACTGAGTGGGTCGATACTCTTCGTCAACCTTGCCGTAGACCTTGTCATACCAAATTTCATAAGAACCAGCTAGCTTTTTCCAAAATATATTTAGATGCTGAGTTCCAGTGAATTCACAACTAAAGCAATTCCAAAAAATATCAACAATACTTTTGATATCATCTTCAGACCAATTGATGCCGCAAGATTTTGCATGATTAAGCAGATAAATCACATGTATCAGTTCCTTGCTTTCCACACGACGATTTTCATATTGACTTCTGAATTTCCAGTAAGTTGCAAATTTTTGTACAATGTCCAAATCATTGTTGATAATTGAAGCAACATGTGTGATGGCACCATTTTGGTCTTGATCCCGGAATGCCTCCGAAGTTAGAAATATATCCACTTCTTCCAAAGCACGGAATTTATTTGCAGCCAGTTCCCAATCTGGCCTTGGAGATTTATCAACAATGTGTCCGTAGATTTTTTGTTCAAACAAATCTAATGGACTCAATGGCAATTTGGCATCGCCGTTCAAATCAATAAAATTAATACGCAACTCTTCTTTGGTGGTAGCTTTAGAAACAGCAATTGGCACCTTGATACTGCCAATTGGTTTACCGTAAATCAATACTCCAATTACGTACAGGGTAAGACTAGTGTGTTGACCGTCCCATGCTACAAAATTCCCCACTGAATTGGCGTCCTTATACACATTGATTGGCATGACCATTGTGGGTGAAAAATTCTTGATAATTTTTCTTACATGTTCCCAATCCAGTGGTCGATTCATAGTGTCGTCAATTCGAATATCTGATAATTTACAGCTTTGTGCCTCAACCAAATGAGAATCAATATGTTCCCATGTCAAATTGGGAAACTTTGATTTGAACTCCTTGATGGTGTTGTTCATTTGGGTTGATGACCCTTTGACTAAATTGCAATAGTCATCAAATCGTTGTTTCACTGAAACAAATATGGAATTGTCCACGTTGAATCGAGAATTTCTCAATTCTGCATGTGTCATGGTTTTTTTAATAAAAGCAAGATTACTCATAGTGTTCGTCCTTCATCAATAAAAGTTTCGTTGTTAGCAAGAGGTTGAAAATTATGAATCAGGCAGCCTTCCACAGCACTTAATTCAGTTTGTTTATGGAGAATCAAATACTTGATGGTCCAATCTTTGGGGTGAGATTTATAATTTTTCACAAGCCAATGCCACCCCTCGGGATCTTTTGCCTTAAGATCCCCATTGGCTTTTTTCCAATGCTTACGTTGCCTATCAGCAATATTGCCTTTGCCAACATAAACCACTGTTTCTTCATGTATCAGAATATAAATGCCCTTGAGCAATTTGTGAATATCTTTATGATATTTAAAAGGTTTGGTGATTGTTTCTGCCTTGATTTCTAAGAAATCCAAAATTTTTTGAACTTGTTCATCAATTGGCATAATGGAGTTTTGTTGTTTCATGTGTGTATTATACAATGAAAAATGATTGTTGTCAACTCTTTTCATCAACATGGTCCGATTTCTTTCCAACATTTTTCATTATTTCTTCGTATCTTCGTCGACTCTCCACTGAGTCATACGTATTTGGATGGTCTTTTATTAAGGTCATTATGGGATGTAGCATTTTTTTTGACAATCTTTGACTCATTTCCACCATGACTTGATCCAAAGGAATCCCTTGAGCTAGTTTTTGATGAGCGATTTTCAACTCGTAATCGCGCACTTTGGTTAACCAAGTTTCATAAGATTCGCTGGGATCATATCTTATGCCCATTTTAAAATGAATATGGCAGCATCTTTTTCATTTTCAAAAATAAAATCTCTGCCAGACCTTTCATATACACCTGTACAATGTTTATTCAACCATTGAGAAATATCCACAGCATGATAGTTATCTGTATATTGATCAATCATGACTCTAGTCCACCCTATGCTTTTGAGCATACCCCAAAGCACTTCCCGGTCAATTTCACTCTGCATCTGCATGGACATTTTGTGAGCAATATCTTCTTCTAATGGATTAAAAGAATTCATCTGGTTCCGCAAAGTAATCCCATCCTTTGCCTCCTAGTAATTTTATAAGATTCCACTTGGCTTCCTCAAGTTTACATCGAGCAGGCATATTATCGCTGCCTACTACACATTCACATTGGGCACAGAAATAGTTCATACCATGTGTGGGTTCATCATAATAGGCAACACCACCGCAAGGCAGCACCATATAGTCGGTGTAATCAATCATGCCCATCTCAGTACAAATTGTAAATGGTCTTTTGGATTAGAAAAGTATAAGTTATGTTGTCTATAAAACCAACGAGTACCGTCGCCTGGACCAAAATTTGATTTTAACCAATCAAACGGGATCTTTGAACGCCGATCAAATTCCACGACATAATAATCATGTTCTGCCAATATCAAATCAAATACTTCCCAACATGTTCTACAGCAAGTTCATCATCAGTGACTACTCGACCATTCCACATCAATGACATCATTAATGCATCTTTATTACTTTTAAAAATAAAATCCATATAGTCAACATTGGCTTCAGTACGAAATTTTTCCCCTGGCAAACCAAATCTTTCAATGGCCCAGGCACAAACTTCGTTCCATTTATATTTGTTATCACGTTCCTTAGACCAAGGTATTCTCACAGTCATTGCCATTATTGTAGACTCTCAATAATTTTAATACGATTAGAATATTTTAATAAAAAATTTAAAGACTTTTTCTCATTATGAAAATCAATCTCTAACCAACGTGGTTCAGAGTGTCCAGTAAAATTATCCCAATGAGCTGTATGATATGAAAAACTAAAGTCTGGGCCTTGTGACAAACCAAAACTGATCAACTCAGTTTTGATTTTTATAACTTCATTAACATCAGCAACTTCTGATAATTTAATCTTCATTAGACCTCAAACGTCAAAGCAGGGTTGAACCCGTTACCACCTTCCCATGGAAGATATCCACGGGGGTTGCAAAGAACACGGCACCAACCTATTGAATAATCAACAGGATCGTGTACATGGCCATGAACCCAAAATTTGATATTTTCGTTGTCTAAAATCAAATCAGATAGATCAGAAACATAAGCACCATTGCTAACAGGATCGTGTTTAAACTTTTCGTTAACACTCATATGGCTTGGCCCCATGTGTGTAATAACCACCGCAGGCAAATTAGGATGCTCTTGAACTGTTTTTTCAATATAACGTTTGGATTCATGATGCATCTTAACAGTATCCATAGGACGCATCTTATGGTATGCGTTGTATTGTGGATAATGATAAGTGATTACACGATAGTCGTTCATGTAGGTCTCCATTGAGTGTAACGTCAATGGATCTCCTTTATTCATGTCTGTCCATAGTGTGGCACCTACAAATAAAACACCTTCGTAGACTTCGCATTGGTTTTCCAACACAGTAACATTGCTGGGTAGCAAACTTTCCAATTCTGTTTTTGTCTTCCAAAACTTACCATGATAGTGTTCATGGTTACCCATGACCATGAATACCTTCTTATATTTTGTAACAACAAATTCAAAAAAGTCGTGGCAAGGAAAAGCACCAGGCGCACGGTCCAGAGATTTGGTTTGATGGAACTCGTTACGAAGAGATTTAGCTTCGCAAATATCCCCAGCCAGGATCAATACATCGCCGCCTGGCAAATCCATATATCCTGACATATCAAGGTGAAGATCGCTAACTAAATTTATAGAAATTGACATGACTTTTCTTTCAAGTTTATTTTGATTATACTATAAATTTATCAATTTGTCAAGTTTGTTCAAAATCAATACCATAAATACTAGACAAAAGGATATTTATTATGGACAGACTTCGCAAAGCTCTTTGGTTTTCTTTAGGCATTATATTTTTAGGCGTTGCATACATTGGGGTCATTGTTCCAGGGATTCCATGGTCAACTCCCAGTTTGATTGCTACATATTGTTTTGCTCGAAGCAGTAAACGATTCCACGATTATATGTTAAATCACAGATTATTTGGCCCATTTATCAAAAATTGGCAAGACGGAAGAGTGTTTCCCACAATGGCCAAATGGGCAATGTTTGCCAGTATGGATGCCAGTTTAGTTATACTTTGGTTTGCCACACATAACTGGAAGGCTGTAGCTGGCATGGGTGTATTCTTTGCCTTAATATTAATTTGGGCATCAAAATTGCCTGGCAGCAAGGAAGAAGCTCAAAGACGTAAAGATGCTGGTGAAAAAATGGGTTGGTTCAAGTAATCAACGAGTTTGATCAGCAAGGCTTTTATATCCAGCCCAACTGGGATGAACGCCATCTGACTGTAGTCGTGTAATTGGCAATACAGTATCACTGTATTCTTCTGCCATGGCTTTTACAATAGCCTGTATTTCAGGTTTGATAGCAGGCAGAATCCAAAATACTCGAGCCTGAGTTCCTACTTTTTCTCGAATACGTTGTAGCTCTGCTTTGGTACGAACACCTTTATGATCATTACTACCTAGACTGATAATAACTGTCTTGGCAGTTAAGTCATTCTGTAGATAATCTTTATTCCATTGCCATGTATTCCATCCACCTCGAGCATAGGCTACACATTCTTGTCTAAACTGATGTGTGCCCACTGCAATACTGTCGCCTAAAATTAAACAATCAATCATATATTTCCCAACGGTTATGCATATAATCCCAATGACGGCTGTCATAGAAGGTAAAGTTAATTCTATGGCCCAATAAACTCAATCCAAGATATAGTCCAGCATGACTTTGATTGGCGGTTATTTTAAATTCAAACGATGCAATGGTGTTATCCCGCATCGTTTCTATTTCAATGTGTTTATTCTTAAATGGAGTATTATACGAACGTGACCACAAAGGTCGCCACGTCTTGCTCCATGGATTGGAAATGGTAAAACTAAGATCAATCATAGTTGTTTGATTAACTCAAAAATTTCTGATGAAGATTGCACGACTAGGATAGAACCGCCAGCAAAAGGAAGGGTTAGTTTGCTACCATTTTGGACATCTTCTATACTTACAATAAAATTATGATTTATAAAGATATTTGAAGATGTGTCTTGTTTTATTAATTTGATCATTTTTCTTTAATGTTAAGTTTACGATAGATGTTTTGCACACCCACAGATTGGCGTATTGCATCTTCAAGAGCATTGTGTTTACTGTTTTTTGGCATATCTGGATCCCATCCCAAATCAAATATTGTTCGAGTACATCTCAATTGCCAAAAATTCCAAGGTAAAGGTTTCTCCAGTTGTTTATATAGATTTTCCATAATTACCAAGTCAAAGGTAGCACCATGACTCCAGAATTGATCACAGCCCCATGCAAATTTATGAAAACGGTCAACTGCTTCTTTTAATGGTATACGATCGTCAGGATGAAATGCTTCTTCCATTATTGCAGGATCTTGCTTACTCCACCAGTCTAAGGTGTTTGGATCCACTTCACGGCCCAACGCATCCTGGTCATCTAAGTCAATTCGAAAATAAATTTTATCTGAATAACCCTGTCCCCAAGGGTTAAATTTCACTGCACCCAATGTTAACACAGTGGCGTTTGGCCCAGTGGCCAAAGTTTCTAAGTCAATCATGCAATGGCGAGCCATGGCAACCTTTCTATATTTTTAATACACTATTATAGTATATTACAGAAATAATGTCAATACAATTTTTTGGGTAATTGCTGGTCTAGAAGCTTCTTTTTCCATCGAGCTTTGGCAGCACTCTTTTTTCGTTTTTTTTTGGTAGTGGGTTTTTCGTAAAACATCTTGGCTTTGATATCTTCCAACTTACCGCTGTCATCTACTTTTTGTTTGAATTTTCTTAGAGCAACATTAAATGGAAGATCGCCTATTACTATCCCAGTGCCTTTTATTTTTTTATGTCTGTTCATTTACTTTCTTATCAAAAATCATTAGAGCAGGGTCAATACCTGCAACAGTATTCTTACTTATCATGATTTTAGATAAACCGCGTTTTGACAAATTAATAGCATCAAATTGGTATGGTAACAAAACTTTTTCAATAATATTTTTTAAACCTCTGGCATTGGTTTTTAATTTCTTAGCCTTTTCGGCAATATGTTGTAACGCGGAATCTTCGAATATTAGTTCAATGCCATCTAACTCAAATATGTATTGATACTGTTTAATCAAACTATTTTTTGGTTCTTTAAGAACTCTAACTAAATCATCAATCCCAAGTTCAGTGACATTGGCGATTATACCAAATCTTCCAATAAATTCAGGAATGAATCCGTATTGAATAATATCTTTAGTAATAACTCTACTATAAAGATCATCAAATTGTTCCTTATCAGTTACAGCACTATGAAATCCCACACTTCGATGATTAATTCGTTTTTCAATAATTTTTTCTAATCCCACAAAAGCCCCACCACAGATGAACAAAATACTACTGGTGTCGATTTCCTGCATATCAGAACCCGGATGTTTACGTTTGCCTGAAAAAGGCACTCGCATAATACCGCCCTCTATCATCTTTAAGAGAGCCTGTTGAACACCTTCACCGCTGACATCCCTACTGATACTAACATTTTCGCCTTTTCTGCTGATTTTATCAATTTCGTCAATATACACAATACCACGTTCCGCTTTTTTGATATCACCATCAGCAGCATTAACCAATCTAAGCAGTATGCTTTCTACATCATCACCCACATAACCCGCCTCTGTGATACTGGTGGCATCACAAATGGCAAAAGGTAAATCAAGATATTCTGCAATTTTTTTCACCAACATAGTTTTACCACAACCAGTAGGACCTAGTAGCAACATATTTGTTTTTTCTAATTGTATATCTTTACTGGGATTATTGATTCTTTTGAAATGTTGACTAACTGCTACACTGAGATTAATTTTTGCATCTTCTTGTCCGATGACAAAATCATCTAGATAATCTTTGATAGATACAGGATTTAATATAGCAGTATCGTCAATGTTTTTCTTAAACTTTTCATCATCTAAGATATCCACACAGAGTGTGATACAGTCATTACATATGGCTGCATGTTCACCGACTATTAATTTTTCAACGTCTTCTTTACTTTTTCCGCAAAAATCACAACAGTGGTTATTGTTCTTGTTGTTGCTCACCAAATATACCTTCTAAAAATTGTGTCACAGAATCTACCCTTCCTGAATTAATATGGCTGTAAACTTCTGCAAGGTCGTCGTTGGTAGTTTTATAATAAGTGTTGTTATTAGACAACATATACCCGCTTAGGCTTTGTGTGATATAGTTTACAAAATCTATGTTTATATACTTATATTCGGAACGACCCATAGCATAAAGAAACCATGATATGTTTTGTTCACCACTGTACAAGTATATATTGATATTTTTTAAAATATTTGATCCTGATAGCCACTTACTTACCTCGTCCTGTTCTTCCTGTGTAAGATGAGCCAGGAAAATACTGAAGTTATTATTTTCGTAGATATCGGGAGGTGTTATTAAGGTTATCTTACCTTGCATCATTCTTTTCCTGTGGTTTTTTCCCAAAGATTACTGCTGGCTTGTTCCTCGTTTTGTACATATCCGTTATCATTTTTTTTAAAAATTCGATTTCGAAAGATAGGTGGTTGTA
>Ga0209400_1002424_pt1 | contig 14154 bp, 9 predicted proteins | sample M_130807_EF_Meta_FD_187313 | JGI IMG/M metagenome (GOLD analysis project Ga0209400, IMG submission 187313) | Freshwater microbial communities from Lake Montjoie, Canada to study carbon cycling - M_130807_EF_MetaG (SPAdes) (version 2) | ecosystem: Environmental > Aquatic > Freshwater > Lake... | reverse complement strand
GTGAGATTTTATTCTACGACCACCTGACATTGAACTTGTTGGCATTTTATATATTATATTCACATTTTATTTTTTTATAATTCATTTATTTCATTTATTTCATTTATTTCATTTATTTCATTTATTTCATTTATTTCATTTATTTCATTTATTTATCTTTTTTTGGTCTTCCTCTACCACGACCAACACTTCCTAAAGTTTTAGATCTTACTGAAGTCCATTCATTATTTTCTAAATCATCTCTAATTAATTCTACTGCTTTTTCTAAATTATCTTGTTTCATTGGTCTTCTTGGAACAAATGTAGATGATGGTTTAAAACTTGCCTTTGGTTTACTACTTCTTACTAAATTTCTTGTTTCACACATCAATTTACCATTATTTACACCTGTCACATTTGTAGCGTGAAAATCATGTTTGCTTTCATCTTTACTTTTATCAATATTTGATAAAGTAAAATCTACATATTCACCTTGTACTAAATATTTATATTGATCTTCACTACCAACATTTAATGAACTATGATGCACAAATATATCCATATCTTTTTTTTCACCCTCAGTTACTGTTAAAAATCCATAACCTGATTTATTATTAAACCATTTACATACACCTTTAACACGCATTTCCGCAATTACTGCGTTAGTTGTTACTAAATCTTCAGTTGATGACATTTTTATATCTAATTATGAATATTTATAATTATTTATCTTTATATTATTTTTAATATTAATTCATATATACTGTAAAATCATATCTAGGTTGTTCATCAAATTTCAAATTTCTAACATATAGTAAATATTTTTTTATCATATCAGGAATATCATCATTTCTCTCTACATTTAATTTCATATAATGCTTTTCTTTATCAATTTTTAATGAATCCCATTCTATTTTACCAAATAACATGTATATTATGATGTAAACAACAGATTCTACGTCATCTCTCCTACTTGGTTGATTTAAATTATGCACATTTACACTTATATAATTACACGTTCCCATTATTGTTTTTAATGGAATATTTTCTATGTGTTCATCATCTAGGGATTTATATGGCCTACAAAACCCATAATCTATTAAAAATAACTTTTCTTTATTAACACTTCCATCACCATTCAACCCAAATAAAAAATTATCTGGTTTTATATCTCTATGAATTAATCCTTTATCGTGTATAAATTGTATTATATCTAACATTTTTTTACCTATTATTAATGCATCGTTTAAACATAATTTACCGCGCTTTTCTACATACGATTGTATTGAATCACCCAATAAATTGATTACCATGTAATAATTTTTATTGTCTAAACCATACCATTTCAATTGCGGTATTCCTGAAAAATTATACTTTTTTAAATAATTATAAATAGATGATTCATTTTTTAATAGTTTTAAATTCGCATCTAACGGCTCTATTTTTATAGCAACAAATTCTTTTGTACGAATATTTTCACCCTTATATATACTACCAAATGTCCCCGAACCTAATTTCGATATTAATTTATACTTATTATTTATTATCATAATACAATAAAGTAATAATACAAATAAGTTTATATTTATATTGTTATATATTTATTTATGGTTTCTAATTATTTACCGTGATAGTGTTTTATATAAAACATGGTATTATGATGAGGCTGCTCACCATATATTTCATTATTTGGCAACGTATATGGTATTATATTTGTTTTTTGACACACATAAGGAAATCCTATCTGATCCTGTGTTGTATATTTTAATGTTTGCAAATACCATAAATCTAAAAAATTTTTAATATCATTATCTTTATTGAGAAATGCTACAAAACATGTAACCCATACACCCATGTGTGGTGTATGTGAAATCATATTTTTAAAAAATGTATCATCATTATACCCATCTTCTATATAGCATTGATATTGATAATATACGTCTTGATATGGTTGCGATTGATTATTCCAATTAGTACTAGAATATCTACCATCCGATTTAGATACTGATACTTCATTACCCAATATTCCATACCGATGTTCATGATGCCACCCTATTATTTTTTCTTTATAAATATTATTTAATATATATTCACTTGTTTTATCATATATAATTTCAATAGTTCCATCTAACCATACTATAACATCATACTTTTCTAATATAGGTATTTTTGTAAATGATTGTTTATAATATTTTGCTATATTAAATGTATGTTGATTATTACATAATGAATTTATATAACTATCATCATCTAAATCACTTTTACAAATTTGATGATATGGAGTTGTATTAATTATCCATCCATTACTAATAATATCTTTATTGTCTGTAAAACAAATAAAATCGGTTTCTACTGTTTGTTCTACAAATTTTTTACAAGATGCTTCATAATTACCATAAATTGCTGTAATAAAACATATTTTTGACATATATATATATATATATTAATATTATTTAAACGTATATTTAAACGTATATTTAAACGTATATTTAAACGTATATTTAAACATATAAAGATTGATTTGTTACGACATATTTTAATGTGTTCATAGGAATATTTCGCAGTTCTTTCAGGAATCCTATTGCACCTATGTTTTCTGCTACTCTCTCTAATTCACTACTTATATTGTTTATTTTTAACAAAGCTTTTACAAATTCTCCTAAAAATATCTCTTTTTCCATCATCATCGTTTGTAATAAACATTTACATTCTTCTGCATTTTCACATTCATACCATTTCATCACGTAATCAACCAAATCATAATGCATTACATAATCTATACCCGTATTGATTTGATATAATTCTTCTTTTTTAAGATAATCTTCATAATTTAATTTCAAATAATTTATTGTATTATTTACTGATATATCACTACTATTTATGTTATAAAATCGATTATCCTCATTCACTGATACGTTTGTAAAACAACTAAAAACACCACATAATTGTTTACCTGTTAATCCCTCATATAATTTTTTCTCCACGAAATTTCCAAATGCCAAACAATGTACTTCTCTTACACATGATGCTATAGATCCTTTATACGTTAATTTATATTGTTGTGAACTTTTACATTCGTCATTACCATCAATGGATATAAATCCATCCACATCTAATAATTTTAATAAAATATCAACATTATTATCCAAATAAATATTATTATATTTAAATTCTTCTTTTGCATTCATGTATTCAGTTTGTAGATCATAGAATTGATCCAATAAACGAATATCATTTTGTAAATTATTATACATATCCAAATTATTTTGAATATCTCTTTCTATCTGTTTTCTTTTTTTATTCGTACTAGTTGGCTTTTCTATCAATAATTGTCTATGCTGTTCTAATATTTCTCTCGGCGTTCTGCATATATTTAGTTTTTTATCTAGAGAATCGATTTGGTTTTCTAATTCTACAATCTGTTCATTCAAATACTTACAACTACTATTAATATCTTCTTGTATCATACTTCGTTTAACATAACTTGATAGAGCTTGCTGACCCATTTCTATTAAATTAAACAATAAATTATACGATATTTTAAATTTGGATCTCAATGTTTGCGGTTTACCTTTTAACATACTTCTATATTCATTTAATTCAACATTTTTAAATAAATTAGTCAAATGAATTACACTTCCTACTGTGTCTATACCTCTTCTTCCTGCTCTACCAGCCATTTGTGTATATTCATGTGAATGCAACATTCTCATACCATTTCCATCAAATTTATTAACATCTGTAAATATTACTGATTTTGTCGGCATATTAATTCCTACTGCAAATGTTTCTGTTGCAAAAAGTAATTTGATATATCCTTTACTATATAACAATTCAATCATTTCTCTCAATACTGGCATAATTCCAGCATGATGAATCGCTATTCCTTTTTCTAATAAATAAACAATGTTGTTATATTCTGGTAAATTTAAATACTCTTCATAATTCGGTAATTTTCTAATAATAGCTTCACATTCTCTCTTTATAGTATACGAAACTTTTGAATCATCCTCCAAAAGATTGGTTGTAATTTCTTTTGCACATATTTCTAATTGTTTTCTTGAAAGAACAAAACACAATGCGGGCAACATATTATTTTCTACCATATATTTCGTAACTTGATTCAATACATGCATTCTTTTTACATACACATTTTTATTATAAAATACAGTCATTATTTTTTTATTTTTATGATATAATTGTTCATTAAATTGACCTTTTGCTGATTGTATTGGAAATAATTTATTCGTATGCTCTTTTATTTCATTTTCTAATTGTTTATCTTTTATTAATTTAAATATTGCACTATTTGTTGTCATAAACGTATAATGCGTTAATGGAACTACCCGATGATTTGTACTAGTTAAATATACTTCTTTTTTTAGGTATTGAGGTGTACTGGCAGTGGTTGTTTCATCTAGTAATTCACCTCTATTTTCACACCATAAAGCAAATTTTTCTGGTTTATCTAATGTAGCAGAAAGCATAACCATTTGTACATGTTTTGGCAACATCATTATTGTTTCTTCCCAAACTTTACCTCTATCTGGATCATTTATATAATGAACTTCATCAAAAATCACAGATGCTAATTCATTATTAATATCCATATCAAATGATGTCAAAGTTGCCATATTTACTTTTTCGTCTTTTGTTGTTACATCGGAACATATATTTTTTTTATATAATGTATTTTGTAATATTTCGGTTGTCATTATTAATACATCTGCCTCTGGATTTGATTTAATATCACCAGTCAATATACCAAATGATATATTTGGAAATTTTTTAGTAAATTCATAAAACTTTTGATTCGATAATGCTTTGATTGGACTAGTATATATTACTTTTTTACCTTTTGAAACAAAATATTCAATTGCAAATTCTGCTGGCATAGTTTTACCTGAACCTGTATGTGCTGTTACTAATACATGATTCCCCTCTACTATAGATTCTATAGCATATTTTTGAAAATTACTCAATTCAAATGGATATTGATTAAAATATTCTTGATATTTTTCTTCGTTGTTTGTTGGATAGGGAGATTCACAGTCGCAAATTTTCACCATTTTGTTTTATTTAGATTATACTATATATATTTATTACAGATTTGATTGTATGAATATACAATCAATTTTAATATTTATTTATTATTACAATAAACAACATAAACTTAATATAATAAAGAATAATATAGAATGAATATATTATATATTATTCTTTTTGCATTCTCACATAGTTACATTTCAAATGCTTTTTTAAGTACCATTTATAAAGATAGTCAATATATGCAAATAAAATATAATACTCATCTTTTTTTTAGTAGAAATTATTCACCATTTGGTCGTAAATATTATGAAGATTATGTTAAAAAATTAAATTCTAAAAATATTACTATTCAAAATAATTTTATATTAGGAATTGGTTCTCCAGAAAATAAATTTGAACACGATATTAATCATAAAAATGACATTAAATCTATGAATGAAACAGTTATTAAAACAACATATAATAAACAATATTTACCATTCAATAAAAAATATTATCCACAAAAAATTATTATTAAACAAATTGATATTAAAGATTTACAAAATCAATTTGAAAATTTTTACAAAGAATCAGAGAGAAATAATGAAATGAATAATCCTAATTTGAAAAAAGACGATGAGGATCTATATCAAAAAGATCACACTGATAATCCTTCACAATATTATGATGTATTCGGCAATCCAATAAGAAATAACCAACAAAAATATCGTGGGTATAATAGATATTTGACAGATAATAAACCTAAAAAATCGGAAAATTTTGAAGTTATTACAAATCATACTATTACGTTTAAAGATATTGGAGGATATGATAATATTAAATCTGAATTGAATCAATGTGTAGATTTATTAATTAATTATAAAAAATATAGTGAATATAATGTTAGAATACCTAAAGGGCTTATTTTAGATGGACCTCCAGGTAATGGTAAAACGTTATTGGCAAAGGGATTTGCTGGTGAATGTAAAATAGGGTTTATAGCTGTTTCTGGATCACAATTTCAAGAAAAATATGTTGGTGTTGGTTCTACTAGGGTTAGGGAATTATTTGAATTAGCTAAACAAAATACACCATGTATTATTTTTATTGATGAGATTGATGCCATAGGTAGAAAAAGATCAGGTGACGGTGAATCATCTACATCAGAGAGAGATAATACATTAAATGAGTTGCTTGTTAATTTAGATGGATTCTCAACAAAAAACGGGATTTTTTTAATGGGGGCTACAAATCGCGCTGATCTTTTAGATCCTGCATTGATTCGTCCTGGTAGAATAGATAAGCGTATATTTATCAACTTACCAGATCCAATAACACGGGAAGCAATTATTACGATTCATTTAAAAGGTAAACCTCACGATTCATCTATTAATATAAAAGATTTAGTTGATTTAACTTCTGGTTTATCTGGATCACAAATTGAAAATATGTTGAATGAAGCAATGTTAAATGCACTTCGTGATAATCGTAAATTTATGGAGTATAGAGACATTGATATGGTGATTAATAAAATCATGGTTGGTTGGCAACCTACTGAACATCAATTTACAAATGATATATTAGATAGAATTGCTATTCATGAGATGGGACATGCTATTGTAGGTCTTCTCTCCAAGCATCATTCCAAAGTAAGTAAGGTGACTATCAATTTATCTTCTCCAAAGAGTCCAGGTTATACATTGTTTGAGACATCTACTTCCAACATTTATACGAGAGAATCATTATTTGAACATTTAATGATACTATTAGCAGGAAGAATATCAGAAGAAATTTTTTATGATGTTTCGGTTACGACTGGTGCAATTAATGATTTCGAAGAAGCATATAAACTTGCTGAAAAAATGGTAATATATTATGGTATGGGGAAAAATGTAATATATCCTAGTTTAAGTGATAAATACAAAGAATTAATTGATGACGAGGTAGATAATTTAATTAATCATGCTTATCAAATGTCTTATTTTATTGTTAAAAATACAAAAGAATTTATTAAAGAAACTGCTGATATTCTTAAACATGATAAATTAATTAAAGTTGAAAAATTAAATGATATTATCAATACAAAATATCCTGATATATTACAATTAACTATTGATAAATAAATTATTTTCTAATATATATATTCTATCCTAACATATCAAATGGAAAATAATAGGAAGGGGGTATATCAATCGTGATAAGAATGGATGTAAAAACATTCAAAAGGAGACAGACCTGAAAAGTATAGAAGAGAATACAACACTAATAAAAGTCTCCAACCGCTAAAAGCCGTGAAATATGAGACAAGCCCAAGATTTTCTTTAACAGAAAATGGATAGGATGCATTTACATTACCAAAAAGGGATTTGAGATTTTATTTTTTATAGAAAGTTTGTCTCATTTTCTTTCCGGTCGGTGTAATTGAATAAAGAACTTAATTTGGTTCTTTAAGTTATTTGTAGAAATTATCAAACATAAAAAGTGTAAACGATGTAAAAAAAATATTTTGTATGCAAATACAATATATTTATTTAATATTACAATTACAATTTATAAAAATAACTATACTACAAAACTAAACTAAAAATACAAAACTAAACTAGACGTCACTTTTTTGAATTGGATCAATATCGGCAACAAATACAGCAACATCATCACATTGTTTTGGTGTAAATTTACATTTTACAAAAGGTTTATTATTAAGTCTATCCTCCATATTCCACAATTGTAACCAACGCATTGAGGCTTGCTCCTCAATTGCAGACGCATCCATGTTATACAATGCATTCATATCATGTTCATCATCTTTTATCATCATATCCCATAAACCATCACTACCAATAATTACTTTAAATTTATCTGCTTGAGTAATAGGAATTACAGTATGATCAGGGAAATATCCTGTTATATTATTATGTCCTAATGATTGACTGCATGCTAATTTCGTGTAAGAATTTGGTAAATCCCATTCAATGTATTCACTATAAACACTTATCAGCGTATTAGGATTTATCATTTTTATATTGGATGAAGGAATAAATGTAGCAACGGTTTTTAATCGTTCACGTTCTTTTTCATTTTCATAATTATGTTCTTTACTAATAAATTCTAATGAACCATTTTTATAAATAGCCAGTTGCGAATCGCCACAATTAATACATTCTATGCGATTTAAATATATTTTAACCATGCACATGGTAGATCCTGAAGATATATATCTACTTTGAGGCAAATTATTATTTATATGATTAGCAACAGATTCTATTGGTTTAGGATCCATCAATAGTTTGTTCATTTGTTCTTTAGATATAGAACGAATGAAATTTATTACTGCATTGTCACCATGACCATCAAAAACTACACCTATTTTACATTCTTCACCTGTTCTATCTATAATATCATCAATATAAATATAATCTTGTCCTTTTGATAATTGATTTATTTTTGATGTAATATTTACATTATGTGTATTATCTACATTTACGCTGGTTTGTTCAAATAATGCCATTTTGTATGTTACTAGAAACGTTGTTATAATTTTATGATCTATAAATATATAAAAAATTTGGAATCAATTTTTTTTTATATACATATACAATTAAAATCACTTAAAAATTTCTAGCTAATATTACTATAACCAAATATGCATTTTATAAAGGCAATACTTTTCTCTCTATTTACAGTAATAAACAGTCAGTCTGTTTGTCAAAATGATTCTATTCATTCCGTACCATCTCCATCCAATCAATGTATTCAATTTACAGTTGGATCTGGAACAGGATGCGCATGGATGTGTAATTATTGTGCGAACCAATTAGGCACAAACAATTATTATTTTACTGATGGCGTTTGTACATATCAAAGTGGGGAGGGTTGCGTTGGAAATCCAGTTGCAGGTAAAACATACACATGTTGTTCATCCGCATATGTATAATATTATTTCATTATATTTTACTGATTTCATAAACAATCAATAAAATAATATTACGGGATTTTGAATGCTTTTCTTTAAGTTAAAAACTGATTTATTATATTTCGGGATTTAGATTTTTTTCTTTAAGTTAAAAAACTAATTTATTATATTTCGGGATTTTGATTTTTTTTCTTTAAGTTAAAAAACTAATTTATTATATAAAAATAACAAAAAATTTTACAAAACTTTTTTTGAAAATCAAAAAATGGACAAAAAAAATGTCCATTTTTTAAAATACAGAAAACTTTTCCCGAAAAAAGCGTGTTTTGTGACCATAATTAAAAATTAGCGTAAGGGCGCAAAAAAAAATAATTTTCAATTTGTGACGACAATTTTTTTTAAAAATATTCGTTTGAAAAAAAAAGTTTTTTTGTAATTCCATTTTAGGAATTAAATGGAATTAATAAAAAACTCAAAAAACTCAAGTTTAATGTATTGCGATAAATGTGACTTTACATGTAGCAATAAAAATGACATGAGTAGACATTTATTGAGACGTAAACATTTACTCAATGCGGATGGAATTAAAATGGAATTAAAAAAAACTCAAAAAACTCATTACTGTAAATGCGGTAAAAAATACAATTCGCAATCTGGATTGTGGAAGCACCAGCAGAAATGTATTAATATTATGAATATTATGAATAATACAACATATGTGGACAATGATACGACAATAAATCACAATGAACTAAAACAAATTGTACTAGATATAGTTAAAAGTAATCACGAATTACAAAAACAAAATGTAGAACTACAAAATCAAGTATTAGAAATTTGCAAAAATATACAACCTTCTTTTATAAACACAATTAATCAAACTAATTGTAATAATAAAACATTCAATTTACAAGTGTTTCTGAATGAAACATGCAAAGATGCAATGAATATAACAGAATTTATTGAGAATATTTCTCTCCAACTCTCTGATTTGGAGAATATGGGAAAACTTGGTTACGTAGAAGGGGTTTCAAATATAATTATAAAAAACCTGAATGCATTAGAAGTCGAGAAACGTCCAATGCATTGTACAGATAAGAAGAGAGAAATCATGTATGTGAAAGACGATGATGAATGGCAAAAAGAACAAGATGATAAAAAATATATAAAAAGCGTAATAAGTAGTGTGGTTTCAAAGAACCTACAACTATTGTCTGATTATGAAAATAAATATCCAGAATGTATGAATCCAGAATCGAAAAAATCGGATGAATACAACAAAATAATCATGGAAACAATGGGTGGCGGAGTCAACAACAATGGAGAGAAAAACAAGGAAAAAATTATTAGAAAAATAGCAAAAGAGGTAGTAATAGATAAAGAATTATAAAGAATGATAAAGAATGATAAAGAATGATAAAGAATGATAAAGAATGATAAAGAATGATAAAGAATTATAAAGAATGATAAAGAATGATAAAGAATATTTACACAGATACTTCTTCTAATCTTATTTTTTGTTTAATGTTGTACTCATCTGTAAATACATATAATTTACATTTAATATGTGAATATAACATATTGTTTATGGTAGGTTCCAAATCATTCGTTTGTATCAATAATTTACTAATTTTTGATGTAATTTTAAGTTCAGGAATATAAATAGTATATATTATTTTAATGTGACTAGTATTATTGTTATTTTTAGTGTGAATATCAATAATATAACCATCATAATGTTTTTCAATAAATTCGGGTATATTGTAAAACATATCTAATAAGTTACACTCATTTTGTAATTTGCGTATAGATTTCATGTTTGTATTAATGAATAAGATAAATTCATTAGATGACCATTTTTTATAAAATTGTATAGCTTGTTTTGAAAATTTAAATAATCCATTTATTTGTTGCATTTCAATTAAATTAAGTAAATCAACAATTCTACGAATAGGAGAAGTAATATGTGTATAAGAATCAATTTCTAACGATTCATGAACAGTATATATGGTGGTATTATTAACATTTAATTCTTTAAAACTGATATATTCACTTTTTGATAAATGCCAGGATTTAACATAATTTTTTAAATTATTGTCATTATGATTATATGTATTTAACTTATTTAAATGAAGTGGATTATCCGTTATTTTAGATTTATTAATTATATTGTTTTTGAGTAAAATTCCAGTATTGTTTTTTTTTAAATTTTTAGCGCAGTAATAATTCATTATTATCATTAAGTATGCCACCATATTTTGACTATTGTTTACGTCATATTTACATACATATTTTTCAGATAATAATGTAGTTATATAGAATAATTTTTTATACATGGTATTTTCAAGCAAAGACTGTTGAGAATATGAATAATTATTAGAAACATTAATAATTGTGTTTTTGAATTCAATATTTTCAATTATAGCGTCTTTTTCGTTGTCTCCATACGATTGAACATAAACAGTTATATCCATTGTAAATGCATATCTATATTCATTTTCAATTAAACTACATAAATTACTAGACATTAAAGTTGGAAGCATAGAAACCTTTTTATCTGGAAGATAAATACTAGATACGCGGTTAGAGATTACATCCCATAAATTAAATAATTCCATCCACAATGAAACATTGGATATGTATATACTTATCATAAATATTTCACGTTGTCCATCATTGTTATTTATTTGTTTAATACTAAATGCATCATCAAAATCATTAGTATTTACTGAATCTATAGTGAAAATATTCCATTCTTTTTGGTCAGTTCTATTTTCCAATTCAGGATATTGCATTAAAATAAATTCATTTAATTCTAGAGTGGAAGAATCAAAAAGTGTTTTAATATTGTTTAATAATTCTTTGTTAAAATTTTGTATAGATATATTCAGATTTTTACATATTAATTGATATTCATAATAAATGTTAGTATTGTTAGAATTAACTTCGCCAATTACATTAGATAACAGCCCAACAGGATGTTTGTCGTTTTTATCCCATTTTGAAAATGAAAATGTCACATATAAATTAGAATATAGTTTTGAAAAACTAGATGTTTTAAAATCATATGGAATAAGAAATGGTGGTAAACATTTATCATCAGGAATGCATTTATATAATAATTTACCGTTTTTCATAGTGTATTTGTTTTCTTTGGTGTTAGTATTTTCTATTCGTCCATATGTTTTATTATCTTTTAATATAAGCACACCTGGTATGTTTTTATTTTTTCTTACAACCGAATCAATAACTTTTATGGTATGTACACTTGCAGTGTTACTAGAAACTTCCAGGTCATTTTTGTCATGTATTTCAACTACAATATCATCATTGAATAGTTTATGTTCAATAGGGTTATAGCCTAAATTCACTTTATTTTGTAATAAATCAGTATAATACCAATCATCATAGTTTTTATTATTTATTTTGATTTGGAATATATTTTGCATTATATAAACTGATATGTATTGTTTATATAATTTATTTATAATAAATATAACTTTTAATCGTTCTAGAAAAATAGTTGCTATTTGTATTGTATTTGTATTGTATTTGTATTTGTTTATGATAATATTTGTCGTGGTATGTTTATTCAATTTTATTTATAATTATTTGTTATTAAACTTTATTATGGAGGAGTATAATTATAATATTCGATTAGACCATTTGTTGGGTTATAATATAGTAAATATTTTCCAATAATATTAGTAGTAGGATTTATAGGTTGTACATATAAACCAGAGCCGCCTGCATTTAACGATGTACCAGAAGCATTTAAAATTATACTATTATTTACTGATCCAGTGTCACCTGCACCATTTCCAATTGCTATTGCGTTATTTCCTTGATTACTGTTTCCTGCATTTGGACCAATTGCTACTGAACCAATACCCTGTGTAAATTGACCTGCATTTTGACCTATATGTACAGTTGTACCTGTTTCAACTGCCCATGCAGTTGTATTTGAATTCCAATAAATATAATCAGAATAATTAACACCAGTTAATCCAAATGTTCCTGTAGCTCCAGTAGCGCCTGTATCGCCAGTAGCACCTGTATCACCAGTAGCACCAGTAGCACCTGTATCGCCAGTAGCACCTGTAGCACCTGTATCACCAGTAGCACCTGTATCGCCAGTTGCACCTGTATCGCCAGTAGCACCTGTATCGCCAGTTGCACCTGTTGCACCTGTAGCACCTGTATCACCTGTAGCACCTGTATCACCAGTAGCACCTGTATCGCCAGTTGCACCTGTATCGCCAGTTGCACCTGTATCGCCAGTAGCACCTGTTGCACCTGTAGCACCTGTATCACCAGTAGCACCTGTAGCACCTGTATCACCAGTAGCACCTGTAGCACCAGTTTCACCTGTATCGCCAGTAGCACCTGTTGCACCTGTATCACCTGTAGCACCTGTATCACCTGTAGCACCTGTATCACCTGTTGCACCTGTAGCACCTGTAGCACCTGTATCACCTGTATCACCAGTAGCACCTGTAGCACCTGTAGCACCTGTAGCACCTGTATCACCTGTAGCACCTGTATCACCAGTAGCACCAGTTTCACCTGTATCGCCAGTAGCACCTGTATCGCCAGTAGCACCTGTATCGCCAGTAGCACCTGTATCGCCAGTAGCACCTGTTTCACCTGTAGCACCTGTATCGCCAGTAGCACCTGTATCACCTGTATCACCTGTAGCACCTGTATCACCTGTTGCACCTGTAGCGCCTGTATCGCCAGTAGCACCTGTATCACCTGTATCACCTGTAGCACCTGTATCACCTGTTGCACCTGTAGCGCCTGTTTCACCAGTAGCACCTGTATCACCTGTTGCACCTGTTGCACCTGTAGCACCTGTATCACCTGTAGCACCTGTATCACCTGTAGCACCTGTATCACCAGTAGCACCAGTTTCACCTGTATCGCCAGTAGCACCTGTATCACCAGTAGCACCAGTAGCACCTGTATCGCCAGTAGCACCTGTATCGCCAGTTGCACCTGTTGCACCTGTAGCACCTGTATCACCTGTATCACCAGTAGCACCTGTATCGCCAGTTGCACCTGTATCGCCAGTTGCACCTGTAGCACCAGTTGCACCTGTATCGCCAGTAGCACCTGTATCGCCAGTTGCACCTGTATCGCCAGTAGCACCTGTATCACCTGTATCACCTGTAGCACCTGTATCACCTGTTGCACCTGTAGCGCCTGTTTCACCAGTAGCACCTGTATCACCT
>Ga0209400_1002422_pt1 | contig 14162 bp, 13 predicted proteins | sample M_130807_EF_Meta_FD_187313 | JGI IMG/M metagenome (GOLD analysis project Ga0209400, IMG submission 187313) | Freshwater microbial communities from Lake Montjoie, Canada to study carbon cycling - M_130807_EF_MetaG (SPAdes) (version 2) | ecosystem: Environmental > Aquatic > Freshwater > Lake... | reverse complement strand
GGGCGGTAACGGTCTCCAATACAGAGCGCACTGGCGTGTTGTCCAAGGTAGCATCAAAGCCCGCAATCGCCAAAGCACCGCCACCCGCCAACGACAAAACAACAGCAAATGCTGCTATCGCGCGTTTGGGATGCGTTTTGTAAAACGTCAATGGGTGCAAAAGGTTTCTCCGGGGGTGGGCATGGCGACTAAAATTTAACCTAAATGCCCGCCCTCCAGTATAACCGTTTGGGCAATAAACCTATATGAATCAAATACCTGCAACAAACTCCTCCAGCACTGCATCCATGAGCGACGCGGTGCAACATGCTTTGACAGTCACTTTGCGTGGTTGTGAGGAGCTCATTCCCCAAGACGCGTGGGTGAAAAAACTCGCCAAATCCGAGGCAACGGGTCAGCCTTTGCGCATCAAATTGGGGCTAGACCCCACCGCGCCAGACATCCATATCGGCCACACCGTGGTGCTCAACAAAATGCGCCAATTGCAAGATTTGGGTCACCAAGTCATTTTCTTGATCGGCGACTTCACCAGTTTGATTGGCGACCCGTCTGGCCGCAACAACACTCGCCCGCCGCTCACGCCAGAACAAATCAAAGAAAACGCAGAGACTTATTACAAGCAAGCGTCCTTGGTACTCGACCCTGAAAAAACCGAGATCCGATACAACAGCGAATGGAGCTTGCCCTTGGGCGCGATGGGCATGATCCAACTCTCCGCCAAGTACACCGTGGCACGGATGATGGAGCGCAACGACTTCCATGACCGGTTCAAAGCCGGTACCCCCATCAGCGTGCATGAATTTTTGTACCCACTGATGCAAGGCTATGACTCGGTTGCTTTGAAGTCTGATTTGGAGCTCGGCGGCACCGACCAAAAATTCAACCTGCTGATGGGTCGCCATTTGCAAGCCGAATACGGACAAGAGCCCCAATGCATTTTGACCATGCCTTTGCTCGAAGGCTTGGACGGCGTGGACAAAATGTCCAAGTCCAAAAACAACTACATCGGCATCAACGAGGCGCCTAACTCTATGTTCGCCAAAGTCTTGTCGATCTCTGACGTGTTGATGTGGCGTTGGTACACCTTGTTGTCTTTCCAATCCTTGGATGCGATTGCTGCGCTCAAGCGTGAAGTCGAAGCCGGTCGAAACCCGAAAGACGCCAAAGTGTCGCTGGCCAAAGAAATCACTGCGCGCTTTCACGGCGCAGCGGCAACTGACGCTGCTGAGCAAGATTTCATCAACCGCAGCCAAGGCGGCGTGCCAGATGTGATCGACGAAGTGGAGGTGAGCGGCGCACCGCTTGGTATTGCAGCCTTGCTTAAAAACGCTGGTCTTGCACCATCAAGCAGCGAAGCAAACCGATTGATTGAAGGCAACGGTGTGCGCGTGGACTCGAGCGTGGTGACTGACAAAAGCCTGAAGTTACTCGCGGGAACCTATGTGTTGCAAGTTGGCAAGCGCAAATTCGCGCGCGTCACTCTGAGTTAACGCAATGCGAGCATGATCAACACATGAACAAAATTGCCCAATCCAAGTGGCTAACCCCGAAAGCGCTTTTAAGCGTTTCGGTGGTGGTGGCTTGTATCACCATCGCCCTTAAAACATTGGCTTGGTGGCTGACCGATTCAGTTGGTTTGCTATCCGATGCGATGGAGTCTGTTGTTAACTTGGCCAGTGCGGTGTTTGGTTTGATGATGGTCACGGTTGCCGCCATGCCCGCGGACGAAGAGCATCCGTTTGGTCACCACAAAGCCGAATATTTTTCCTCTGGCTTTGAAGGTATTTTGATTGTTATCGCCGCTTTGGGAATCGTATGGGCGGCTGCGCACCGATTGTTTGATCCGCAACCGATTGAACAAATTGGCTTAGGCCTCGTTTTGTCGGTGGTGAGCTCGGCATTGAATGGCCTGCTGGCGTGGGTCATGTTCAATGCGGCGCGTGCCCATCGCTCAGCTGCGCTAGATGCCGACGCGCGCCATTTGGTGACAGATGTATGGACCTCAGCGGGTGTTGTTATTGGCATTGGTTTGGTATCCATCACGGGATGGTTGTGGTTGGACGCCGTAGTAGCCATCGGCGTGGCACTCAATATCTTGCGGGAAGGCTGGCGCTTGATTTGGAGCGCGTCGCAAGGTTTGATGGACGAAGCGTTAGAGCCTGAAATCTTGGCGCAAATTCAAGAAGTGCTGCATGATTTTTCACATAGCCGTGATGCGCCCGACCCGAGTGTGCATATCGTGCGCTTTGACCATGTTGCCACCCGTAAAGCGGGACAACGCCGCTTCGTCGATTTGCATATGCATATGCCAGCCGAATGGTCGCTAGGTCGCGCTGCAGCTCTGCGCGCCAACGTTGAACAGGCCTTGATGGCGGCGGTACCTGGTCTGCGTGCATCGATCCAACTCTTACCGAGCGATGTAGAGGCGCACTTCGACGACCCCGTGCGCCGATAATCGGCGTATGACCGCACCTACCTTAGGCTTTGATGCCTTGCCTCTTCGCGCGGCAACCCACTCCAATTTGACGCAACTGGGTTACACCCAGATGACCCCTATCCAAGCTGCCAGTTTGCACATCACGCTTGCGGGGTGCGACGTGATCGCGCAAGCCAGCACAGGCAGTGGCAAAACGGCAGCATTTGCTTTGCCTTTGGTTGAAAAACTCGACCCCGCCATGCAAGACGCGCAAGCCTTGGTGCTGTGCCCCACACGTGAATTGGCAGAACAGGTCACCCAAGAAATTCGCCGCTTAGCGCGCACAGTCGGCAATGTGAAAGTTGTCACCTTGTGTGGCGGAGTGGCCTTGCGGGGACAAACCCAAAGCTTGGAGCATGGCGCGCATGTGGTGGTGGGTACGCCCGGACGTATCTTGGACCACTTAGAACGTGGTTCATTACAACTGCAAGCCGTCAAAACCTTGGTGTTGGATGAGGCCGATCGCATGCTCGATATGGGCTTCTTTGACGACATTGCGAAGTTGGTGCTTCAGTGCCCCAAGGACAGACAAACCTTGTTGTTCTCTGCCACCTACCCAGATGGTATTGCCAAACTCGCAGCGCAATTTATGCGTGAACCGCAAACCGTTAAAGTGCAAGCGCAGCATGACGCGGGCAAGATTCGTCAAGTTTTTTATCAAGTTAACGAGAGCGAACGCCTCCATGCTGTCTCGCTGATCTTGAACCACTTCCGTCCCGTCTCTACATTGGCGTTTTGCAATACCAAGCAGCAATGCAAAGACCTGATCGGTGTTTTGCAAGCGCAAGGCTTTAGTGCGCTCGCGCTGTATGGCGAATTAGAGCAACGAGAGCGCGATCAAGTGTTGGTGCAATTTGCCAATCGTTCTTGCTCAGTGTTGGTGGCCACTGATGTAGCGGCACGTGGCTTGGATGTGCACAACTTAGAAGCCGTTATCAATGTCGATGTCACACCAGACAGCGAAATTCATATACACCGCATTGGCCGCACAGGTCGTGGCGACGCAGAGGGCTTAGCGCTGACCTTGGCCAGTATGGACGAGATGGGCAACGTCGGCAAGATTGAGCAACTGCAAGGCCACGAATCGGTGTGGGCTCCTATAGCCAGTTTGACGCCTGCGGCGGGTAGCAAGCTGCAGCCGCCTATGGCGACTTTGCAAATCGCTGGTGGTCGCAAAGAAAAAATTCGCGCTGGTGATGTGCTTGGTGCTCTGACTGGTGACGCAGGCTTTAGCAAAGAGCAAGTTGGCAAGATCAGCGTGAATGAGTTTTCAACCTATGTGGCTGTGGAGCGCGGTATTGCGCATGAGGCGCTTAGGCGGTTGAACACGGGCCGGGTTAAAGGTAAAAGTGTGAAGGTGCGCTTGTTAGAAGAGGCGTTAGGGCGCTAGATATAAGGATTTTTAAAACCTAACTTCACCAATATATCGACTTCATAAGCCTCCATCTCCCGCGCATCTTTTGTACTAGTCTCATGGTCCCAGCCTTGCGCATGCAGGGCGCCGTGGACCAACAAATGCGCATAGTGTGCTTGCAAGGTTTTGCCTTGTGCTTTGGCCTCTGCTGCTATTACTGGTGCACATAAAACAATATCGGCAATCACCACTGGTGCTTGCGCATAGTCAAATGTCAATACATTGGTGGCGTAGTCTTTGCGACGGTAGCTGTGGTTGAGCGCACGCCCCTCCGCTTCGCTGACGACACGCACTGTAATTTCTGCATCAGCCGACAAAGCATGGCGAATGCAACGCGCTACAAAATGCCTGGGTAACGCTGTGCGATGTCTGGCAGCATATTGGACATCACCAAACTGCAAAGAGAGTTGAAGTTTTTGTAGCGCCATGGTCTTTTGCGAACTAAGACTTGCTGGCTGTTGTGCGCTGCGCGTCATACGCATCCACAATCCGCGCGACCAAAGGATGTCGCACCACATCGGCACTTGTAAATCGGCATATGGAAATGCCTTTGACGCGTTTTAAAACACGCTCTGCGTCAATCAAGCCACTGAGTGTGCCTTTGGGTAAATCGATTTGGCTGACATCACCTGTTACCACCGCTTTGGATCCAAAACCAATGCGCGTGAGAAACATCTTCATTTGTTCGGGCGTGGTGTTTTGGGCTTCATCCAGAATCACAAATGCATTGTTGAGCGTGCGGCCCCGCATAAATGCCAAGGGAGCGATTTCAATCGCTTGGCGCTCGAACGCTTTTTGTACGCGGTCAAACCCCATCAGGTCGTAGAGTGCGTCGTACAAGGGGCGCAAATAGGGGTCTATCTTTTGTCCTAAGTCGCCAGGCAAGAAGCCGAGTTTTTCGCCTGCTTCTACTGCAGGACGCGTGAGGATGATGCGTTGCACCGCACTGCGCTCTAGGGCATCTACTGCGCATGCCACTGCCAAATAAGTTTTGCCAGTGCCAGCGGGGCCAATGCCAAAAGTGATGTCATGGGCTGGAATATTGGCCAAATATGTTTCTTGGTTGGGCGTACGCGCACGCAAATCGCTGCGTCGTGTTTGCAGCAACACGCCCCCATTGGCATCCATAGACACGTCACTCGCGAGCATGAGTTGAACCATCTCTTGTGAAATTGGACGGGCTGCGCGTTCATACAGCGCTTGCAAGACTTCCATGGCGCGTGTGGCCTTGACTTTGTGTCCGTCGACCTTGAACTGCTCATGTCTATGCGCGATCTTGACGTCTAGCGACAGCTCAATGGTGCGCAAATGCTCGTCGGTAGGGCCGCACAGATGCGACAAACGCGCATTGTTGGGAGGGGAGAAAGTGTGGCGAAGAATCAAGTCGATAATCTCAAAAAAGGTTCCCCAATGATAGGCAAGTTAACAGGCATCCTCTTAGAAAAGAATCCACCGCAAATTTTGGTGGACTGCAACGGCGTGGGCTACGAGGTCGATGTGCCCATGACTACCTTCTACAACTTGCCTGCCACCGGCGAGCGCGTTGCTTTGTTGACCCACTTTGTGGTGCGTGAAGATGCGCAAATCTTGTATGGCTTTCAAACGGCAGCCGAACGCAGCACCTTTCGCTTGCTCATCAAAATTTCTGGTGTCGGTCCTCGTACCGCATTAGGCGTTTTGAGTGGCATGGGGGTCGATGAACTGGCGCGTGCGGTTTCTGAGCAAGAACCTGCCCGATTAACCAAAGTACCGGGTATCGGTAAAAAAACAGCCGAACGCTTGCTGTTAGAGCTCAAAGGCAAGTTGGGTGCTGATCTGGGACCGAGCACCGCAGGCGCACCCAGCCACCAAAACGATATCTTGCAAGCGTTGTTGGCGCTGGGTTACAACGACAAAGAAGCGGCCAGTGCACTCAAAGCGTTGCCTGCAGATGTTGGTGTGAGTGAGGGCATCAAGTTAGCTTTGAAGTCTTTGGCTAAATAAAAATGACTAACTGCGCTATCTTTTTGTGTTCAACAAAGCAAAACAATAATTCTCAAGCATGAGCATTCAAACCGATAACTTTGGCGACGACTTTGTACCCGCACCTCGCGTGGTGTCTGCCGCGCCCACCTCGCCTAACGAAGAGGCGATTGAACGCGCACTACGCCCCAAGCTTTTACAAGAATATGTTGGCCAAACCAAGGTGCGTGAGCAGTTAGAGATTTTCATTGGCGCCGCCAAAAAACGCGGCGAAGCCATGGACCATGTGTTGTTGTTTGGCCCGCCCGGTTTGGGTAAAACCACCTTGAGCCACATCATTGCGCAAGAGTTAGGCGTGAACTTGCGATCGACCAGTGGCCCCGTATTAGAAAAACCCAAAGACCTCGCTGCTTTGTTGACAGGCCTAGAGCGCAACGATGTGTTGTTTATCGACGAGATTCACCGCCTCTCTCCCGTGGTCGAAGAAATTTTGTACCCCGCGCTAGAAGACTACCAAATCGACATCATGATTGGTGAAGGTCCTGCAGCGCGTAGTATCAAATTAGATTTGCAGCCTTTCACTTTGGTGGGTGCCACCACCCGTGCAGGCATGTTGACCAACCCACTACGAGATCGTTTTGGCATCGTCTCGCGCTTAGAGTTTTATACGGCCGAAGAATTGCAGCGCATCGTGGTGCGCAGTGCGGGCTTGCTCAACACACCCTTGGATCTAGAAGGGGGAATAGAAATCGCCAAGCGTTCACGCGGCACACCACGCATCGCCAACCGCTTGTTGCGCCGTGTGCGCGACTATGCCGAAGTCAAAGGCAATGGGCGCATCACCCAAGAGATGGCAAACAAAGCCTTGGCCATGCTCGATGTAGACCCACAAGGTTTCGATTTGATGGACCGCAAATTGTTAGAGGCCGTGATCCACCGTTTTGATGGTGGCCCCGTAGGTTTAGACAATATCGCTGCCAGCATCGGCGAAGAGCGTGACACGATTGAGGATGTGATTGAGCCCTATCTCATCCAGCAAGGCTATTTGCAACGCACGCCGCGTGGACGCATTGCAACGGTCGCGGCCTATCGGCATTTAGGTGTGGTGCCACCTAAGGCGGCTGGTGAGTTATTTAACGAGTAGCTTTAACTAGTCGACTCATCACGCGACGCAATTTGCGCTTCTTGCAAGTGCGCTACATCGCCCCAGCCAACAAGGCTCAGACCCTCAGGTGTCCATAGCAAGCGGTTGATGGCAGCATTACCCAAATGCCAAGTGCGCGGTGCCTGCGTGTCTTGGCCAGTGGCTAAACGGTAGAGCACATCTAGCACGCCACCATGTGTAACCAACACGATTTGTTCGCCCAAGTGTTGGCTGGCAATGTCGCGCACACATTGCGTAATACGTTCGTTGAGAACCACCAAAGACTCTCCCCCTTGCGGTTCCCAATGCGGGTCGCGTGAACGCCATAGCTTGGCGTCGGTGGGCCATTGTTCTTCTATCTCCGCCCATGTCATGCCTTCGAAGTGGCCAAAGTGGCGTTCGCGCAAACCGGTGTGGGGTTGGACGGTATACGTTTGCCCAGATGTTTGATGAAGAGAATGGTTGGATTGCGCGATCGATTCAGCGGTAGTGAACGCACGGTCTAAGTCGCTGCTGTAAATCGCGACTATCGGCTCATCTGCCAATGCCATGCCAACTTGCTGGGCTTGCCAAAGTCCTGTGTCGTTCAAACCGATATTGAGTTGACCTTGGATGCGTGTGTCTACGTTCCAAGCGGTTTCGCCGTGTCGAATGGCGAGTATGCGGGTTGATTCCATGGGTGAGAAGTTTAGGGGGAAATTTCGTGCAAAATAGAACGATCGTTCTATTTTTTTAGGCCCATGTCCCATCTCAAACCTGTCGATAGCGACCAACGTGCAGCGCACAAAGGCCAGCAAACCAAGGCAGCTATTGTGGAAGCGGCTTTGGGTCTCGCCACACAAATAGGTTTAGAAGGTTTGAGCATTGGCGCCTTGGCCGAAGTGGCACGCATGAGCAAGTCTGGCGTATTCGCCCATTTCGGTTCGCGTGAAGAGTTGCAACTCTCTGTCGTACGCGCATACCACGAGCGTTTTGAAGCCGAGGTTTTTTACCCTGCGATTGACGCACCCAGAGGCTTACCAAGGTTGGTGGCTTTGTTTAACAACTGGACCAAGCGCACCACGACCGAGATTGATTCAGGATGCCTCTATATCAGTGGCGCAGCTGAGTTTGATGATCGGCCTGGCCCCGTCAGAGATGCATTGGCAAGTTCTGTCAACACATGGCTGGCGGCGATGCTGCGCGCTGTTTTGCAAGCCAAAGAGGAAGGGCATTTAGATGCTGACATCGATGCGCCCCAAATGGTGTTTGAAATTCATGGCTTGATTTTGGCGTTGCATTACGAAGCCCGTTTTTTAAAAACCTCACAATCGTTAACTTACACGGCCAAAGGCTTTGAAAATATTTTGAAACGCTACGGCGCATCAAAAACCCCTTTAAATAATCCATCCACCAGCTTATTTGAAACACAGAAAGACTAACTTATGACAGAAATACTGAGCCATCTCGAGCAAGGCGTGCTGACCATCACCATCAACCGCATAGAAAAGAAAAATTCGATCACTGCGGCTATGTACTCTGCTATGGCAGATGTCTTGGCCGAAGCTGAGAAAAACATGTCTGCACGTGTAGTGCTATTTCAAGGGCATGAAACAATTTTTAGTGCTGGTAACGATATTGGAGATTTTTTAAATAAGCCACCGTCTGATGAAGATTCGCCGGTGTTCCACTTCTTGCGCAATATCTCAACCTTTACCAAACCTATCTTGGCGGCAGTGGCCGGACCTGCTGTGGGTATTGGCACCACCATGTTGCTCCATTGCGACTTGGTCTATGCGGGCGACAACGCTGCGTTTTCTATGCCGTTTGTGAATTTAGGCATTTGCCCAGAAGCGGCTTCTACTGTGTTGGTGCCCCAGATGATGGGCTACCACCGGGCAGCAGAAGTGTTGATGATGGGCGAGCCCTTTATGGCCGAAGCGGCTTTAGAAGTGGGCTTGGTCAATCGGGTGGTACCACCTACAGAGGTCAATAGCTATGCCCAAGCGCAAGCGCGTAAATTAGCACTCAAACCTTTGTCGTCGTTGTTGGAGACAAAGCGTTTGATGAAGCAAGGCCAAGCAGAGCTAGTCAAAAAACAAATGGCGGAAGAGGGCACGATTTTTACGCGCATGCTCAAAGAACCTGCGGCACTAGAAGCCTTTGGCGCGTTTATGGAAAAACGCCGCCCCGATTTTTCAAAAATATGAGCCAATGATTCGTGATGCAAAACATCCAATTTGACGCACCGTTTGAGCCGGCATTCATCGAGGCATTACGCCAGTTAGTTGAAGAAAAAATCACCTTTAACCATGTCATTGGTTTAAAACTTACTGGTGTGAGTGCAAACGTGTTGACTGGGCGCATCCATATGCGCTCAGAGTTGGTTGGACATTTCTCCTACAACCGCTTACATGGTGGTGTGACTAGCGCTGCTTTGGACACATTGGGCGGCTTGGCCTGTATGGTCAACATCACGATGAAGCATTTGGATGAAACGCCCGAGCAACGCATTGCAAGGTTTTTAAAAATCGGCACTATCGATTTGCGTGTCGACTATATGGGTCCAGCGATTGGTGAATTCTTTGATGTGCGTGCTGAGACTTTGCGTGTGGGGTCACGTATCGGATTCACACAAATGAGCCTGCGCGGTACCCAAGGTGAACTGCTCTCTACGGCCAGTGGTGCTTATATTGTCTCGTGAGGCACATGGTGTGAAGTGCTTGGTCGGTTAACCTTGTGCTTTAAAGCTTTTCATCCATGCGCCACCATTCACACGCTCCTTCTACTGAACCCGCACCCTTAGGTGCCCCTTCAAAGCAACGATCGGACCGAGAAACCGTCAAACGCCTCCTCCCCTATTTATGGACATATAAATGGCGGGTCATGGCTGCGCTAACCTTTATGGTGTGCGCCAAACTTGCTAATGTGAGCGTGCCTTTGTTACTCAAGGATTTGATTGACGCGATGTCATTCAAGCCCAATGATCCGCAAGCCGTGCTGGTCGTGCCCGTGGCGATGTTGGTCACATACGGCGTATTACGTTTATCTGTATCTGCTTTTACAGAATTGCGCGAACTGGTCTTTGCCAAAGCAACGCAAGGTGCTGCACGACAAATCGCTTTAGAGACTTTCGAGCATTTGCATGGCCTGAGTTTGCGGTTTCACTTGGAGCGACAAACAGGTGGAATGACGCGCGATATTGAACGCGGTGTGCGCGGTATTGAGTCGTTGATTTCTTATTCACTTTACAGCGTAGTTCCAACCCTAATAGAAGTGGCATTGGTCTTGGGTATTTTGGCAGTGAAGTTTGATGTGTGGTTTGCCGGTATTACTTTGACAGCCTTGGTGCTCTACATCATCTTCACTATTGGCGTGACTGAGTGGCGCACCCAATATCGGCGAATGGCCAATGAGTTTGACTCTGCAGCCCATACCAAAGCTGTAGATTCATTGTTGAACTATGAAACAGTCAAATATTTCAACAACGAAGGATTTGAATCTGCGCGCTATGACAAAAGCTTAGAAGCTTTGCGGCGTGCACGGTTAAAAGCACAGACGTCTTTGTCTGTTCTCAATACTGGGCAGCAACTCATCATTGCAATTGCATTGATAGGCATGCTGTGGCGCGCCACGCAAGGTGTTGTGGATGGACGCATGAGCTTGGGCGATTTGGTGATGATCAACGCGTTCATGATCCAACTCTATATCCCGCTGAATTTTTTAGGTGTACTCTACCGTGAGATCAAGCAAAGCTTGACGGACTTAGACCGTATGTTTAGTTTGTTGGAGAAAGAGCGTGAAATTGCTGACTCACCCAATGCGTCCCCGTTGCAGTTATTGGAAGCGCCTACCGTTCGGTTCGAGAATGTAGTGTTTGCTTACGAAGCTGCCAGACCCATCTTGCATGGCATCAGTTTTGAAATTCCTGCGGGCAAAACAGTTGCTGTGGTTGGACCCTCTGGTGCTGGTAAGTCCACCCTGGCGCGGTTGATGTTTCGTTTTTACGATGTTTCCGGTGGGCGTATCACGATTAATGGGCAAGATATTCGTCTTGTGACCCAAAACAGTTTGCGTCGCGCTCTTGGAATAGTTCCGCAAGACACGGTTTTGTTTAACGACACAGTGCGCTACAACATTGCTTATGGCAATACTTCTGCCACGCCCGAGCAAGTAGAAGAGGCGGCGCGTGCAGCGCGAATTCATGACTTTATTGTGTCTACCCCTAAGGGCTATGACACGATGGTGGGGGAGCGGGGGTTGAAGCTCTCAGGTGGTGAGAAACAGCGTGTGGCGATTGCGCGTACTTTGTTAAAGAATCCGCCGATTATGATTTTTGATGAGGCTACTTCGGCTTTGGATAGCGCCAATGAGCGGGCTATTCAAGGGGAGTTGCAAACTGCTGCGCATAACAAGACTACTTTGGTGATTGCGCATCGGTTATCTACTGTGGTGGATGCGCATGAGATTTTGGTGTTGGAGGATGGGCGGATTGTGGAGCGGGGGGCGCATGCTGATTTGTTGGCTATGGATGGGCGGTATGCGGGGATGTGGGCTTTGCAGCAGTCTGTTGAGGATGCTGTTGCTCCGCAAAGCCAAGCGGCCAGTGTCTGATGTGGCTCCGAGCTTCGCTCTTTATGTCGCCACATCAGACACCGGCCACTTGACTTTGCTACGGGGTCTTTGCTTTCATTTTGGGTGCTTGGCCTTTTGTTCATTGCTCTCCCTTAGCATTTTTAATAGCATGTCTCGTTCTGGTCTGTACCTGGATGCAGCTTCTGTGGGCCTGCTTTTGATTCGCCAGTCGTAGAGTTCGATAATAAATCCCTCATCGTCAAGTGGGCCAATAGGTCCTGAGACCTTTGACCAATCTCGTAGACCTTCAGCGAAGTTAGCGTTAGCGATGATCTTTTCTTTTTGAATATTTATTTTTTGATTTAAGACTGAAAGTTCAGATTCGATATCCAGTAGTTTTTGAGGTGAGGCGTTATCTTTGCTAAGTAGTAGGTCAATTTTCATATTTATTAATGCATCACCACTTTCTGCTAGTTTCTTACCATCCCTTATTGCAAACATGTATTCCATTTTTTTCTGAAAGTAACTTCCTCGTACGACATAACTAGCGGCTCTGTATGCGCCAAGACCACCGTTTTGTACTACTACGGAAAAGAGCGCTTCTTTTTCCATAGGTTCTAGGTCATTGAATTCATAGCCCAGGTCTCTTAGGCCACCGATGATGTGCTTTTTTAAACCTGTTTGATTGATGCTTTCGAACTGGTACTCGATGAACTGGGGGTCACGCTGGGTTAATTCCATAAACTTATTGACGAATTGCTTGTCTCCGTTTCGAGCAGCTTCTAGTCCGCCAGCCTCTATCAGTTCGTTGTAAAAACCTTTTGCTTCCCTACTAGAGTCAGGATTTTTCAGGAGTTTTAGAAACTCTTCCATACCGCCTGCTTTAGCCGATAACTGAAACATGCCATAACTAAACCCACCAGGATCGGGCTTGGTTGTGCCATTTGGTAATTTGATCTGAGGTACTTCGTAGTGTTCGTCATCCGTGCCTTTGTTGACCAGATAGCCATTGAATGAAAAGGGCGAGCCTGTTCTCCCTACGCTTTCATATTTGGCTGATGCAAAGCCATAGCCATTGACATCTGCGTAATGTCTTGCAACTGCAAGGCAGTTATTTGCTGTTCGGACTTTTCTGCATAGGCTGATCACATTTTGAATTTCACTGTCGCGGCTTTCATCAATAGCATCTAGCAAGGTGAGATCTTCTTCACATGTTTTATCGCAGTTGTTGGCGTTTTGGGCTTTTCTTAATGCGTTACGTTGCATGTCTTCTGCGTGCGTGAGGTAATTGTTAGAGGTCGCGTTGTAACTACTGACTGCTCCTGCAGTGCCGCCAATTGCCGATCCAACGGTTGTACCTGCTGCTAGCACGATCGCTTGTTTGACTTCTATAGGTATATCAATGGAGTTGAGCGTATTTCCGACAATCGGAACGAATGACTGACTGGCAATAGCGCCTGCTGCACCCGATAGGTTGCCTGTCAATCCACCTACTAGTGCGTGAAGACTCAAGCGCGCAGTGCCTCCTTCTTTCCAATCATCGATATTGGCTTGATTGCCTTGGGCAATGGCATCACGCAGTTTGCTGTCTGCGTAGTCACCTACTGCTTTACTGGCTTGCTTGCCAAACTCGCTGGTAATGGTGACCTGGGATTGCACATCCGCCTTGACTGAGGAAGCATCGAATATTTTGGAGATACCAGTTTGGGCATCTCCTGTGCGTGCGTGCAGGTTGCCTGCAACGCCGGTGATGGCTGCTAGTGTGGTGTTGTTGACGTTGCCTGATTTTGAACCTATGCCTACGCTGTTGAGTGGTTGGGCGACTTCGCCTGCGCCAGTTACGCCCGCAGAGATAGCAACGCTATCAGCTTGGAAGTGGGCGTTGTTATCGATTGCATCTGGCTGAGGGGCCACAAGTGTTTCACGTAACCAATCAAACTCGGGTAGTTTGCGGCCTTCAAGATCAGCAAGTTCTAGTTGCTCAATAAATAAGCAATGCGTGTTTGTTTGTGATTCACTCAATGAAATGGCTTTTGCAGACGCAAAGCCTTGAACAGCTAGCAAACAAGCGCCAAGTAGCGCTTTTATCAGTCTGAGATTTAAATTTTGCATCGCCCCGCACCCTTATTCGATCGCGAATATTGGAGCAGTGCAGGGGTTATTTTTGGGTGAGTGTGACTTACAAAATAATTAAGTGCCGCTTAATTTCTCTTCAAGAAACTAGCGGATTGATTTAAACCTCAGCCTCAGGCCACAACCTCGGAAAATAAAAACGTAGCGCATGTTGTGGAACTCCAAACCGCAACTTGCCATGCGGAGAGTCGGTCTCAAGTAGCCCGCGTTTAATCAATGCAGTTATCTGCGCAGTGGCTAAGCGGTCACCCAAACCCAAAATAGCTTTGAAGTCGGCACGGTCTAATTCAGAACGTGACACAAACAAATAATGCAAAGCGCGCAGTGCTTCTGTTCGAACGCCTGAGCGCTCGACTTGTTCTTCATAAGTTAAACAAGCAGATATGCGGTCTTTGATGGCTTCGAGTGAAAGCAACTGGGTGATGAACTCGACTTGGTCTATGCACATATCTAGTACGTAGGTAATCCATTGCATGAGG
>Ga0209400_1002420_pt1 | contig 14177 bp, 13 predicted proteins | sample M_130807_EF_Meta_FD_187313 | JGI IMG/M metagenome (GOLD analysis project Ga0209400, IMG submission 187313) | Freshwater microbial communities from Lake Montjoie, Canada to study carbon cycling - M_130807_EF_MetaG (SPAdes) (version 2) | ecosystem: Environmental > Aquatic > Freshwater > Lake... | reverse complement strand
GGTCCGAGAAGAAGAGGCCTTATGTCGTCGTTTCAAGTACCGTCCGGCGGCGTTTTGCCGAGAGGAGGAGGATTTTTGCGGGACACATGCCAATAAATTCCGGTCCAGCCGGGATGGGAAATGGACAGATTACTTGGTGTTTGCGTTTCCCATGGGGATGATGATGGCCTTATCCACCGTTTTTTCCAAGTCGGAAGAAAATATGTCCTTTACACCCCCCTTTAGGGGTGTTTAAAACTGAATAATAATGGATTTTTTTATAGTGCATTATTATTATGAAGACGCAAAGAAAGAGAAGGGCAACAAAAAGGAAACAAAAAGGAAACAAAAAGGAAACAAAAAGGGGGGTTTTTTACAAGTATATTTCAACACTATGAAACAGTTTTGTATACTTTATACGCTATCATTTATCCAGCGAATACAAATATTTTTTCACGAATATGGAAATCTATTCGATTTAGAACTCCAGTTTTGTTTGCTGAGGCAGGACCAGAACAACTTTATCAAGTACAAAAAGATTTATTAAAACAAGCAGTTGAAAATAAAAAAATATCTTATTTTTTTTTGAATGATACGGATTTACATAAGTTAAGAGAAAGTGGTTTTATTAGTCGTCGAAAGGGTTATAAATTGAATGCTCCAAATAATGAAATATTTAATAATTTTACAATAAGACCATTAGGTACTGATTATCATACAACCATCATGGATGCATATATACAATATTTAAAAGATTATAAATTCATACATTTTTTAGAAACAAATAAATTTGTAGACGACAGTGGTCAATCTAAAACGTTTGTTGAATATCACTTTATTGTTAAAGAATATATTGAATCAATTGGACGACCAAAACCGATTTCAGTACCGATACAAAATGAAGAAGAACCACAGATGCCAAATGGAGAAGAACCACAGAGACAAAATGGAGAAGAACAGATAGAAATAAATAATGAAGAAGAACCACAGATACCAAATGGAAAAGAACCACAGATATATATACCGGAGTATAATCAAACGTTTACTCAACAAGCAGCGCAACAATAACGTCCATGGATTTGGTAAGGTTTTTTCTTTTTTTATTATCAAAAAGAAAAAAGGTGTGAATGATTCAGCGTTGTGATGCAAGAGGGAAAATGTTGCGTGGTTCGAAAGTAGGAACGGTCATTTTGCCAGGTTGATTGCGTTGCAAAATGCGTGTTTGTACATCGGAAACAAAGGGGGGTTCAATGGTGGCCAAATTTTGTGGATTCAATTGTGGGAATCCCCATCGACTTTGGTCGGCGTCTTTGTACATCCAGGCGGGATGAGATGCCCTTGATTCCTCTACAAAGGGTTGTTCTACCGGAAAAGACAAGGACGATACTTCGGGTAGGTTGGATTGGTATTCGTAAAAGTCCGAATGGTGATTGTTGACGCTGCGATTGATACCAAGAAGGTCACTTTCTAAATTGACGGTATTTGTCATCATGTTGGCTCCCCATTTCTGCATACGTAGGTGGACATCGTCTTCCATGGCGATTTGGTTTCCGCAGCCGGGTACGTTGAGATAGTATTCGCCTGGATTTTGTGACATTTCTTGTCGTTTGACGACGCGTGCTGAATCGCTGGAAAATCTGGTTTCTGCCATACTTTCTTTTTGAGGAGAAAAGAAATAAAGAAGGAATGAGAAGTCAGTAGACGAAAGAGGTATGGGCATTGTGCTGAATATGATTGTCAAAAACGAGAGCCGCGTTTTGCGTCGTCTCTTGGAAAGTTGTCTTGGCATTGTCGATGCCTGGGTTATTGTCGACACCGGCAGCACCGATATTACCCCTCAACTCATTCAATCCTTCATGAAAGAACATGGCATTCCCGGTTTTTTGCAGAACCGACCTTTTGACAATTTTGGCTCCAGTCGTACACATGCTCTTCAACTTTGTCCCACCCTTTTTCCTCAACACGAATGGGTTTTGTTGTTGGATGCCGACATGATATTGAAATGTACAGACGTAGCCGGTTTGCGAACCCGTTTGGGAAAGGCCTTACAGGAGGGTTTGATGGGATTTCATATGTTTCAGGGGGACAATTCGTTTCAAACCAAAAACATTCGTGTAGTGCGCAATGTGGCTTCGATTTCGTATTGGGGAGTGACACATGAATACGTCAACTTTCCGGAAGGTGCCGCTTCGGATGCCTTGTTGGAGCCGGAATTGGTGCGTATTTTGGACATAGGAGATGGAGGCAGCAAAGGGAACAAGGCGGCGCGTGATGTAGACCTTTTGACACGTGGTTTGGAAGAAGAGCCAGGTAATGCGCGTTATTTGTTTTATTTGGCGAATACGTATGCTGATATGGAGGCATGGGCGTTGGCGATTGAAACGTACGACAAGCGTATTGGTGCGGGTGCATGGTACGAGGAAATCTGGTACAGTCATTACAGAAAGGGGGAATGTTGGTTGGCATTGGGTGAAACGGAAAAGGCGGTGGCGTCCTGGTTGGCTGCATACGAAGTCATGCCGGAACGAGTGGAAAACATTTGTCAAATTGTCAAGGTGTACCGCGAAGCAGGTCAGAATCGTTTGGCGTATTTGTTTTGTAAATGGGGCAAGCAATGTTTGCCACAGGACGACACGTGTGTTCCTGATGTTTTGTTCGTGCATTCGTCAATGTACCGGTACTGGTTGGACTACGAAATGACAATCGTGGGCTATTATTGGAACCCTGACAGGGTGGATTTGGCGGGCTTGGCCATGTCCTTGTTGGCCAAAGACGATTTTTGCCTCGACAGCGGCTTCCTCGACAACCTCTTGTCCAACTACAAATACTACGCTCCGCATATCACCTCTCTCGGTTCTCATACGAACATTTCTTTGCCAGACGTCTTGGTGCCTACAGGATGGAGTTCTAGCACCCCCAGTGTAGCATGGGGTCCCAAGGGCAAACTTGTGTGTTTGGTTCGTGTTCACAATTATCGAGTCAACAAGGACGATGGTCGTTATGAATGTGTCGACACCATTGAAACACGAAATTACCTCTGTAAGGACTACGATTGGAAGCAAGGACAAGGTGTCTGGAAAGAGGTCAACTACGACAACAAAGAATTAGACAATTGTTATGTGGGTGTTGAGGACATGCGAATTTATGCGGATAGAACCGGATGGAATCTCTGCTTTACAGGGAATCGCGGATTGGTCGATGGTCGTATGCGTGTACAATTTGGCCTGATTTATGACGATGATGAAGAAGAAATCATAAAAACTTCTTCTGTTTTGTTGCAGTACAACGAATCGCAAACGTGTGAAAAGAATTGGGTTCTCTTTGTTGACAAAGAAGATACAACGATGGTGGTCTATGGATGGCATCCGTTGGTAATTGGCTGTATTGAAGAAGGAGACCAATTTGTCGAAACGCATCGTATTAAAACACCGGCTTTTTTTTCGCATCTGCGTGGTTCGTCACATGGTGTCGAAGTGGTTCCTGATGAGTTGTGGTTTTTGTGTCATCTTGTGTCTCACGAAGAACGACGCTATTACTACCATATCTTTGTCATATTGGACAAAGAATCGTTGGTCGTCAAGAAGACATCGAAATTGTTTACCTTTGGAGGCCAACCTGTGGAATACAGTTGTGGATTTGTCGTCAACAATGACCATTTATTGATTGGATTTAGTCAGGGAGACTCTTCTTCAAACATAGCCAATATTCCCCTCTCAGAAATTCCTTTTTCTATATAATTCTCTTCTCTTTTTTGCTTCCTTCTTTCAGAAAAAAGCAAAAAAACTTGCAAAACCTTCCTGTAGTGAAAATAAAAAGAGTTTTCAAACCAGCTTATGGCCTTACAGGGGTGCGATGAAGATTGTATGAAAAATATGCAATCAAAGTATACGTGGAGCATGTTTTCCAATATGCGGGTGTACAATGCACAATCGATGCCCTTGTTACAAATGCGTATGTCTGCTGCTAAGCCGGTTAAAAAGGTAGAAGTGCCTACTGTGAATGACCAAGTTGTAGCGCAGGAGGAGGCAAAAAAGAAGCAGGAGGAGGCAAAGAAGAAGCAGGAGGAGGACCGAAAGAGGACGTCATGGGGGCATCCGATTTGGTTGTTGTTTCATTCTCTTGCTTACAAAATCAAGGAAGAGTCGTTTCCGTTGGTGGGGCACGAATTGTTGCGATTGATTCATGGCATTGCGACAAATTTGCCTTGTCCTGTATGTTCGGACCATGCTCGCGAGTATATGAAAAACATTAATTTTCTTGCCATTCAAACCAAACAGCAATTCATCAATTTTTTGTTTCAGTTTCACAATTCGGTGAATGCACGCAAAGGATATCCGTTGTTTCCACGAGAAGAAGTGGACAAAAAATATGCCACAGCCATTCTTCCTGCCATTTTTGCCAGATTTGAACAAGTCTATCGAGACAAGTCTTACAACCCACAACACATTCACGATGAATATATACGTAATCGTATTCTGAAACAAATGCGAGACTGGTTCCAACGCCATTATTCTACACATTTTAATTAGTATTATTCTTGTGAAACCATTGGGTGGGCGGTTTTTCGGACAAGGGGGGCAACGGTTTGTCAAAAATGTCTGACAAGGACATCAATGCTTGGTGTTCCTCCTTCGTCAACTCTTTGTCCTGTCCCTCTATATTTTTGGTCAAAATTTTGTCATAAATAAAAGTCAACATATGACCATACTGCATCGGCAATGCCATTTGTTTCCATTGTAAAAAATACTCGAACAAATAAGTTTGGGCATTGCGACCCTGTATAAAGATTTGCGTAGCAGTGAATCCACGACTGTAGCAACCTCGAAATACATGCATCAACAATTGCACACCCAACAACAAATGCAATGGCGAAGACGGAATCTTGTCACGCTTGTTCCACCATTCCTCATACAATCCATGCAACATCATCGAAAATTGGTGACGAATTTTGAAATAATCCATATTCGAACAGGGGTGCCAATGTCTTTATACTGGTTTTCGATAATTATTTAGGAAATATGGGTAGGGTCATTGGCATTCGTTCATAATGGTCCCTGAAAGTCTTTGTTAGTAGTATATTCATTTCTATCATGTCTGCAGCAACAACAACTGTCCCAGCGACTGCTGGAGGGGGTGTGATTCGTGAGCCATCGTCGGCGACATTTTTGAACATTTTCAAAAAGGCATTGTCGGATGACAAGCCGATTTTGTTTGATTATTGGGTCGGTTCTTTAGAAAAGTCTGTTGCGATTGGTGTTCGTGACTACAATGGTACCAAGGAACGTATTTTGGTGCGCAACGAAGAAGAATACACCAGCCCCATCTCCAACATATTTCGTTCCGGTGGTGAATTCATCATTGTGACGGAGAATTCCATCTATGTTGTCGATGCTGGTATCAAAGTCAAAAGTATCTCTGCTTGAAGGAACCACGGTTCCTTCAAAACCTCCCTATCTAGAACAGCTAGCTGCCTATGGCCGCGGCGCCTTCAAAACCTCCCTATCTAGAACAGCTAGCGGCCTATGGCCGCGGCGCCTTCAAAACCTCCCTATGAAGGAACTTACTATTTGTTATCTGTTTGTCAAACCGTTTGGAGAATGCCTTACAGAGGGGTTGTGTTTTGTTTGGAGAATACCTTACAGAGGGGTTATGATTTGTTTGGAGAATACCTTACAGAGGGGTTATGATTTGTTTGGAGAATACCTTACAGAGGGGTTATGATTTGTTTGGAGAATACCTTACAGAGGGGTTGTGTTTTGTTTTTTGTGAAACCATGACGAATTTATCTTTTGGTCATGGTGTCATTTTTGGAACCGTTTACTTTTTCAAACCTTCCCTGTAGGGTTTTTTGAAGGGGGATAAAGGCAAGGTGCTTGGAAAGAAAAAGAGGGAAAGGAAATTTTGTGTGAAAATGGAAACAATGTCGGTAGATTCGTCCAATACGGTGAAAAATGTTTTTTGCAATAATTGCCGTAGGTATGGGCATGTGTTTAACAAGTGCAAGATGCCGATTGTGAGTTATGGAATCATTGTCTGTCGTCGTCATCCGGAGCGGGGTGCTGAATTCTTGATGATATGTCGTCGGCGCACTCTCGGTTACATTGATTTCATGCGAGGCAAGTATTCGACGACGAACAAATTTTATATTCTGAATATGTTGAAGCAAATGACGTCAGATGAGCGTGCTGGTTTGTTGAATCATACCTTTGACGAGTTGTGGACGGGTATGTGGAACACGGATGAAAACATGGCGGGTGAGGTGATGCCAGGTATATCCAACACATATCGTCAAGAAGAATTGTCCAGTCGTGCCAAATTCAATACTTTGGTCAAGGGCGTGTATTTCCATGGCGAGACGTTTACGATGGAGACGTTGGTTCGGGAAAGTAATGCCTGTAGTATTTGGAGTGAGCCTGAGTGGGGATTTCCCAAGGGTCGACGCAATTACCAGGAAAACGAGTATGAATGTGCAGCGCGTGAATTTTACGAAGAGACTGGTTACCCACCACGTTTGTTGAAACTGGTGATGAACATTTATCCGTTTGAAGAGGTGTTTATGGGGTCCAATTACAAATCATACAAACACAAATATTTTCTAAATTTTATGGACTATAACGATTCGTTGCAACATGAATTCACTCCCAATACCGAAGTTTCTCGTCTTGAGTGGAAAACAATCGACGAATGTTTGCACATGATTCGCAACTACAACGAAGAAAAACGTCGTCTTATTTCGAAAGTAAGCCGATGTATTCATAATTACCTCATGTAGGGTATACATTCAAATGTGTGGGATATATCTTTGAAAGACATGTAGAATGTTGTCTACATTTCTTCCATCATAATTATAACATGGCGAAACCACCAGAGAAAGGAAAAACGGTTCGTAACAAAAAAACGGCCGCGCCCAGCCAACGAAAAACCATTCGTTTGTCACCCGCTAATGCAATTGCAAATGCAAATGCAAGTGCAAGTGCAATTTCAGATGCAGATGCAGATGCAAATGTGGAACCAACTGTACCTATATGGGATATTCCTGTCAATGGCAAGTTCCCACGTTGTCCTCGTAGTTATCACCGTAAGAATAAAAAATGCACACCCATTGACGAAAAAACGAAAGCTCTCAACGAACGCCGCACCAAGAAAAACAAAGCAGGGCCTTTAGTGAACCTTCCTCCCTGCCCTGATGGCACACGTCGAAACGATTCAGGACAATGTACTCCCCTCACCGAATCCCAACGCAAAAACAATGAAAATCGAAGTTCTCTTACTCGCACAGTAAAGGACACGGGCACAGAAGAGAAACCTGACAGTGAAGAGGTACCTTTGCCTACATTGGAACCGAAGCCGACTTCATGGGAGGACCTGCCTGTGGACCCGGTTACGAATGTGCAAACCCAAGTAGTACAAGCCGCTTCTTCGTTGGTGGAATTGGACAAGGCGCCTCCGGCGCTTTTCCCTACACCGGCGCCTCGTTTGGAACCATTTACTCCTTATACGCAACCACCTCCTGTGGAGACTCAACCAGAAGTGCAAGAAGAAGAGGGTCAGCGTATGGAAGAAGTTGTTATTTCACCTATTCCTGACGAAAAACGTTTGGTTTCCACAACAAATGTATCCACAGACGAAGCTGAATCAAATATTGTGCAAGAGGAGAATGTCGAATTGTTTAATGCTCCGTCGGGAACCAAAACCCACCAAGAGCCTGAACTGCCAGGTTTGGAAACGGGTTCCCCGGTCATAGAGGAGCCACCAGTTGCGTTACCGACTGTATCGTCGACTACATTTGCTACAGAAGAGGCACGTGAATTTTTCGAGGGAAACCCACGGTTGTACGCCCTACAGGAGGAAAAAAAGGAATACGATGCCCATGCCTCGGATGCGGTCAACGATGGATATCCAACTGTCAACGACGCTCAATTCCAAGAAAAAATCGCCAAAAAGAAGGAGTTTTTCCATCAACAATACGACCCACGTGTCTACGATATTGCCCAACGTGCCGACGAACTCTGCCATGCCGAATTCGAACTGACACCCCACCAACTCTTTGTCAAAAACTTCTTGTCACCTGAAACTCCTTACAACAGTCTCTTGTTGTACCATGGGTTGGGCACTGGCAAGACTTGTACGGCCATTGGTGTGGCAGAATCGTATCGTCAATACATGAAACAAACAGGTCAGATTCGCAAAATCATGGTGGTCGCCAACAGCAATGTCTTGCAAAACTTTCGTCGCCAATTGTTTGATGATACCAAAGTCACTGACCATATGCATTCTTTCCCTGTAGGGTGTGCTGGTTCGCATCTTTTGGAAGAAATCAATCCGTTTATGAAATGGGAGTCGATGACACGCGACAAAGTGATTGCCATGGTTTCGAAAGTCATTGACAAATACTATGAATTTGTCGGTTACACGAAATTGGCACGTATGATTTATCGTTTGATTCAAGACAAGGTGTCAATAGACAATAAAATGACGCCAGCAGCAGTAGCTTCGTTGCAACAATTTTTTGATGACCGTCTTGTCATTGTCGACGAAGTTCACAACATTCGACAAACCAAAAACTCGGTTGTCACTTCTGCATTAGAAGAAGGAGTTGAAGAAGAAGAATCCGTATCCAATGATTCTTTGCAAGAAAAAAAGAAACAAGCCGACATGGGAAAAATCGGTGAACTCATGACCTTGGTGGCCACCCATGCCCGCAATATGCGACTCTTGTTGTTGACCGCCACTCCCATTTTCGACTACTTTGAAGAAATCATTTGGTTGACCAATCTGATGAATTTAAATGACAAACGGCCCAAACTTCGAGTAGAAGACGTCTTTTATACCAAACCCAACGGTGACAACAAACGTGGCGATTTCTTGCCAAGCCGTACCTTGGCCAACGGCGTCGTCCTCGAATCCGGTCGCGACCTCTTACAAAGAAAACTCACCGGCTATATTTCCTACGTTCGTAGCGAAAATCCCTACGCTTTCCCCTTTCGTGTCTATCCCGACGTCTTTTCACCGGAACGCACACTCGGCGGCAGCCTCTTTCCCAAACCTACACAACAATTCGACGGTCAGAATATTACTGAATCCCTACGATATGTAAAAGTGTATGGCAGTCCTATGTCCTCTATACAACAAGCCACCTATCGTCATATTGTCAATGCCTACCGACAACAAACTCGTGAAAAAATGATTCTCAACTATTTGGTGCAAAGTTGCAACATGGTATATGGTAGTGTCACCTCCGACAATCCTAACCTATTACAAGTTCGCAGTACCTTTGGCGACGGCGGTTTCCAATCTGTCATCAAACGCGTCGGTAACAAGAAACAATACGCCTACCAAGACATCCGCACCCCCCGTGTCTTTTCACCCACCCTGTTGCCCCTCTACAGTTGCAAAATCGCCAGCATCATCGAGTCCATTCGTCAATCGACCGGCATTGTACTCGTCTACTCTCAATATCTAGAAATTGGCGTCGTCAGCGTGGCCTTGGCCCTCGAAGAAGCCGGCTTCATCAAATATACCGGCGGCGGTGACGAACGCGGCGGCAACCGTCAAGGCTCCCTTTTTTCTAATGGCCTACAAGTAGCCAAACTCGACGCAACACAACATCCCTTGGCACCCCTAGAGGGAAATGGTTTGCCTCTGTTTCCCGCCAATTATATGATGATTACAGGCGATTCTGAACTGTCACCACAGACTGCCGCCCACCTGGCACGCGCTACCGCGCCTGACAACAAAGATGGCAAATTTATCAAAGTCATCCTCATTTCCGACGCCGGCTCCGAAGGCATCGACTTCAAAAACATTCGACAAGTTCACGTCCTCGAACCCTGGTACAATATGAACAAAATAGAACAAGTCATCGGACGCGCCGTACGCAACAAAAGTCACTGCGATTTACCCTTTGTCGAACGCAATGTCGAAATCTTTCTTCACGTTTGTATCCTCGATAACAACTCTGTCACAAATATTGTACCCAACGAAACAGAAAAAACAGTGGTCGGAGGTATGGCCACACCCGCCCTCAACAACCCAACCATAGCCCCACCACCTCTCTCTTCTGCTCCGCTTCCACAAAACCCTACAGGGGAATATGTTGCTCCGCTTCCAGAACCCACCACACAGGAATATGCTGCTCCAGAACCCACCACACAGGAATATGCTGCTCCAGAACCCACCACACAAGAACCGCTTCTACAAAACCCTACAGGGGATTATGTTGCTCCAGAACCCACCACGCAGGAATATGCTGCTCCAGAACCCACCACACAAGAACCGCTTCTACAAAACCCTACAGGGGATTATATTGCTCCGCTTCCAGAACCCACCACACAAGAACCGCTTCCACAAAACCCTACAGGGGATTATGTTGCTCCGCAAGAGGGGTTGAATGAATCTGGAACGTCATCATGGGAAACGATTGCGACAAACATGTCTTCGGAACAGGCTTCGAATGCCCCTACAGAGGGGTCGAATGAATCAGGAACGTCGTCATGGGAAACAGTGGCGACCAATATGTCTTCCGAGCAGGTTTCGACGCCGGAGCCATCCAACATGTCTTCCGAACAGGTTTCGACGCCGGAGCCACCAAATATGTCTTCCGAACAGGTTTCGACACCGGAAACTGTTGGCAATACCCTCTTGGAAACTGTAGGAAATACTGTCAAGAGTATAGCCAAAACTGTTGTCGATACTGTGGCACAAATCACGTCAGGACCACCTACTCCACCTGTGTCTGCCTTTCCTCAGGAACCAGAGAATACTATAACGGATGTTGCTCCAGTTGTTGAGCCGGATGTTGCTCCTATTGTTGAGCCGGATGTTGCTCCTATTGTTGAGCCGGATGTTGCTCCAGTTGTTGAGCCGGATGTTGCTCCTATTGTTGAGCCGGATGTTGCTCCAGTTGTTGGCCCGGTTGAGCAAGTTGTACCTGTACCTGTTCCAAGCACTCAGCTGGCGAATACTGTTGTAGCTTCGTCACAAGTTTCGTCACAAGTTTCGGAAGCACCTTTGTTGCAAGTTTCTCCGGGTATGGAAACAGAGGAGGCGATTGATTTGTATGTGTATCGAAAGTATGCGGAATCCAAGGCTATTTTGAATGGAAAAATCACTCGATTGATGAAGGAGGTGTCTGTGGATTGTTTGTTGAATGTGGGTCAGATGAATATGACGGTGGAGAAGTTACAATCCTTGGATGCCAACAAAAATATTCAAATTCATTTGTCTTCGACGTTGGATTCCAATGAGTTGACGTCATTTCAGGTGGGTGACCGACCTTTTACCGACATGTGTGATTACATGGAATCTTGTGCATACACGACCAAGACGATTCCTGCAGAAAATCAGGTGGTGGCAGGCACATACAATTCGTTCAATGTCCGTCAAGCCGTTTCTTTTTTATTGCCTCGTGTCAAGACTCTTTTTCGTGAAAATACTTTTTTAACACGTCAAGAATTGTTTGCCCAACTCAACCAAGAACGTCCCATCCCTGTCGAACAAATCTATGCCACACTAAGTACTCTCGTCAATGACCCCTCTCAATATGTTATCGATGCCCAAGGCAGAGTGGGCCGCGTCGTTAACTTCGAAAGCAGTTATTTTTTTCAACCTGCCGACCTACAAGACACACATGCTTCCCTGTTGGAACGTTCTATCCCGGTTGACCTGCGTCAGTCTTCTCGTATGATTCTGATTCCTCCCAAGGTAGCACCCACTGCTTTGAAGCCAACTGCGACGACCACCCTATTGAAGTCGACTGTGGATGTACCTTTGACGACGAATCTGTATACAGAAAGATGGTCCATGGTGCTTCAATATATTCAGAATCCGCAGGCTTTGTGGGATGATTTGGTGGGTGACGGTGTGTCAGAATTTTTGAAAGAGCACGATGTGGAGATGAAGATATGGTGCAATGATTTCAAAAGTTTGTTTTCCGTATTTCGTGCCATGGAACAGCTGACCTTGCCTGGTGCCAAGGAATTGACCGAAGTCGAACGCCATCTCTTTGTCTTTCAACATTTTGTCGACACTTTGCCCTTGGAAGACCGTGTATACCTCCTCAAGGCCTCTGTAGAACCAGGGGTCGATTTTCATATTAAGAATTATTTCGAGTCACGTCGTATTTATTATGGCGAAGACGATGAATCGGTTTATCATTTGTACGACGCTATACAAAACAAAGTGGTCTACTATCGATGGGGATACGAAGGACGCAAACAAGTATGGCAAGTCGTTGGAGACACCTACAAAACAGTCAGTGATTTTTTACAGGAAAAAACGCCCTTGCAACAACAACGACTGCAACCCCTCTTTGGATTCTTATGGCGCAATAAACAACGAACTGCTTGGACTTTCAAACTCAAACAAAAGTTTGTACCAGGCATGTCTGGATATAATTCGACCGAAGGCGCCGTATGTCAAACCGGATTCAAAAAACTCATGGGCAATGTCGCACCCAGTGAATTACATCCACTCTTGCAAGCCGTCGCCACCCTAGACGAAACCCTACAGAAACGACAAAGCCTGACCCTTCCCAAATTATGCGTCCTCACAGAAATCGTCATGCGCTACCTCAACGACACAGACACCGAACACATTTCTTTTCTCTCTTGTGAATGGTACCGCACCCTCATCGGCAAAATCTAAAAAAAATTCTAAAAAAGAACAAAATACACTTCTTGTTCTTTTTTGTAAAACGACCTTACAGAGGGGGTGTATAAATCCTTTTTTTGTTTTGTTTTCATTCTACGGACGCTTCATCACTTGGTCCGAAGACACCAATCGCAACCGCTGGTCCAACAACATGTCCGGATTACTGACATATAAAATATCGTTTTTCTTGTGCATATTCAGCGTTGGCAAAGTGTACAAGGACGGATTCAATGCAGGCAACGGATTCACTAAATTATTGCTGCTGATGCCCAACAAATGAGTCTCGATATCGACAAAATTCTTGGCCAGTTCCATGGACCCAGTGCGGTTGGGCATCAGACCATCCCCTGGAAGCGCCGATTGATAAGCATGACCGGAAGGGCCGTAGGGGTACAGTAAATTCAAACGTTCGTTTTGCATGGCGGTTTGTTCAACGGCGTAATTCCCAGGATTGTTTTTGTTGCGCGTTCCCGACATGACCCTGTTTACAAAAGGGGCCGACAATAGTTGGCATCAACGCAACAAATAGCCCCCGCGCGGAATCAAACACGGGTTGCTCGAAATATGCCGCCAACATACCTCTTCCTTTTTTTCCCTTAAAAACTCCTCCGCCATACAATTCTGCGACAACAAACACATGTCCCACTTCATCGACGGCGTAAGCCTCAACCATCCCAACACCTCTTCCGATTCATTTTTACATGCATTCACCCAATGCACCTCCTCAGGATGGTTTCGCAACCATTCCACCGCCCTAGAGGAAGGATTGGCACTCAACAATGAGGCATCCACACTGTTTGGCCTCTCTTGCATCAACCAAGACAACATAAGGTCCGACGGATTGGCCGATACCTGCTTCACATCGATTTTTTCTGGATGACACAACAACAAATTCACCGCCTCGGGCGCAGGATTTCTCGACAAAGCCGACCACTTTACAAAAGAAAGATTCTCCAGCAAAAGGGGCCCTGCACTCGGATTCGCCGACACATGATTCCAATCCAACATCGCACGAATACCGCTTTTCGACATATTCATCGATTCTACAGCCTCTACCAAACACCCGCGATTCGAAGATAAATACGTCCAACAAAGACGTTCTCGGTTCGTCGGGTCCAACAACAAATCCCCCGCCATCGGATTCCTCGAAAAATGACCCCAATGTATCCTCTCTGGAAATCTCTCCAACAACGGCACCGCCATCGGATTCGCACTCAACAGAGGGATACATAATTGCCTCAATGCATCCCTCGCCCAAGAAACACACTCGCCCTCCAAAGACTCGTAAAATATATCCATACCCCCCTGTAAGGCTTCCTCATACGGGTCATCCATCTCTTGTACACAACAAAACCTCTCCCTTTAAATTTCAATTTTACATAATTGTTTTCCATTCTATCTCTTCGTCTTCGATGGACAAATACATAGGATTCGCATCCATCCTCGATACCCAGAAATCATGCGTCTCTTTCTCCCTGTCAAATCGATAACCCATACAATACTCTATCCCTCCACCCGCAAACGAATATGGACCCGCCACCTTCACT
>Ga0209400_1002418_pt1 | contig 14184 bp, 13 predicted proteins | sample M_130807_EF_Meta_FD_187313 | JGI IMG/M metagenome (GOLD analysis project Ga0209400, IMG submission 187313) | Freshwater microbial communities from Lake Montjoie, Canada to study carbon cycling - M_130807_EF_MetaG (SPAdes) (version 2) | ecosystem: Environmental > Aquatic > Freshwater > Lake... | reverse complement strand
GATCAGTTTTTACCTAGCATCACAGCCTATTTATCCGAACCCAAACAGCAAGCTTTTTTTGAGGGCCCCGAAAAACCTCTTAACGCTGTCCGCTTTAGTAATCAACTTGGCTCAATGAGACTTCTAACGAACCCCCAAACACGCATTCTGAGTCTTGGCAAAGAAGTTTTTTGCAATGGCGAAAATATGAGCCAAGGCCAGCCTAAGGATATCGCGCTAGCCTGGCAAACCCTCTCAGCCAAAAAAGAACTCTTAGATACAAAACTGCGCGCTAGCGCTCAGAGCAGCCTTTATGTGGCCTACCTTGCTGGCTGGCTAGTTTTTGATAGTTCAAGGCAAGGATAGATATAATCTGTACTGGAAATCACTTAGGGGCAATCCCTAGGAATTTTCATCACAATTACAGGTAATTGTTGTTTAATTTTTTAGAGGGAATCACAAATGAAGAAGTCACTCGTATTCGTTGCAATGTTAGCTATCGCCTTGGCCGCTTGCGGTAAAAAAGAGGAAGCAAAACCTGCTGAAGCTCCTGCTGAAGCTCCTGCTGCTGCTCCAGCCGCTCCTGCTGCTGAAGCTCCTGCTGCTGCTCCAGGCGCTCCTGCTGCTCCTGCTGCTGACGCTAAGAAGTAATCTTCTTCTGAATGAAAAAAGCCGCTTTCGAGCGGCTTTTTTCATTTCATTATTTCTCTGGCTGATCTATTTTGCTAGCTGATCATTAAGCAAGGTTAACAACTGAATACCGGCCGGTGTATTTTCTGGCTTACCATCAGCATCTTGGACATAGACATTCGCTGAATTATCTCCTGTACTCTTGATGACCACCTGATACTTCTTAGCCTGTAATTTTGAATCATCTTTGCTACTGAAGAGATTTGAAAAGAAGCCTTTTTTATCGCCTACATCTTTAGCATTTACGTAACGGACATAGTACACACCGTTAGAACGATTGCGATCTTCAACAGTAAAGTTCGATCTGTCCAAGGCTAAGCCTACATCGCGCCAAGAGCGATCAAAGCCAACACTTAATTCAATATAGCCCCGATTATTAGCTTCTTGTACAAATTTTGCTTTTGGAGTCTTGGGGCCTAAGGGAGCTGCCACAGCAGCCTTTGCCTGTTCTTGAGTCATCCCAAGGCGCTCCATTAAGCGCGCCAAAAAAACAGCCTCTAACTCTGGATCATTAGGGCGACTGGTCCAAATGGTAGAAAGACAAGCGCCGGTCGTATCAGTAACGCATTTTTCAAGCGCACCTTTTTGCGTGATGTAAATCTCAGTTTCACTAGGCTTAGGAGCCTCTAAGCGAGTTTTGTATTTATCGCGCTCACCTGTATCGTAAAGTGAGTCTAGGGCTCCGCCAATTGTAGAGCGAATCCAATCCTGAGCAATCTTGCCACGGTTTTCCGCCCAATCGGTTTCCATGATGCCAGTAGAGGGTGAATCAACAACCAACAAAAAGCCGTTTTCTTGCCAAAAATCCTTAACCTGTGGGTACAACTCTGTGGCTGGTTTTTCAACCACCAACCAACGACGCTCACCATCTCGTGCAATACGCATGCCTGGAATGCCAGTCATCACATTACTGCGCAACTGAACCGATTTTTTTAATGCAGCGTTGTATTCGGACATCGTTGCAGTGCCGTCCTGAACAATATAACGACGGTCTGCTTGAGCAGTAATCAAATCAGGCGGATATGATAAGTTCGGGCCGCGCACCGCTCCAGTAGATTTGTAATCAACGGTATCACTACTAGTAACTGATTTACAAGCTGTCAAGGTACTAGTGGCTATGATCACTAGACCGAGAACCGCCATGTAATGGCGAAGTAGTTGCATCAAATTCATCATATCAAGTCAGCCTGTTTTAATGCTGCTTTCAAAGGCTCACGTAAGGAAGCGCTTAAAGGAGTTAACGGCAAGCGAATGCCCGCAGTAATCTTACCCATTTCGTGAAGGGCCCATTTCACTGGGATTGGGTTTGCTTCTGTAAACATTGCTTTGTGTACTGCTAGTAATTTGTATTGAATCTCGCGGGTCTTTTTCACATCATCAGACATCGCTGCAACACATAACTCATGCATCAAGCGCGGCGCAACGTTGGCTGTTACTGAAATATTGCCATTACCACCCATGAGCATCAGCAATGGAGCAGTTAAATCATCGCCCGAAAATACTGAAAAATCACGATGCCCTGCGCGCTTTAAGTCCGCTATCAACAAAGTGCCGCGCTCCAAGTCTCCAGTAGCATCCTTGATGCCAATGATCCCTGGAACGCTTGCTAAACGCACAACAGCATCACCAGCTAAATCAGCCACTGTACGACCAGGAACGTTATATAAAATTACGGGTAGATCAACAGACTCTGCAATCTTTTTGAAGTGGGCATACATACCATCTTGTGTTGGCTTGTTGTAATAAGGTACAACTTGCAAACTAGCATCAGCACCCACTTTTTTAGCGAACTGGGTTAATTCGATAGCCTCGGTAGTGGAATTACCACCAGTACCTGCAATCACAGGAATACGGCCAGCAATTTGCTCTACTGCAACACGAATTAATTCACAGTGCTCTTCTACAGAGACCGTTGGAGACTCACCGCTAGTACCAACAATAACGATGCCATCAGAACCTTCAGCCACATGCCAATCTAACAAAGATCGTAAGCCAGGGTAATCCAAGCGACCATCTTCAAGCATCGGCGTAACGATGGCAGGCATGCTACCAGCAATGGTCTTTTTACTGCCTTTAGATTGAACTGTATTTGTCACCGAATATGCACCGATATGGACTGTATCAAGCTTGAAATTGTAACGGAATGCGGTCTTTTGCCATTCCTTTTAGAGCACAAAGGCGCTGAACCATAGCTGGTTTGGGCTCATCCACATAAATATCCTCATATGCAAGGACTTTCAGGCTATGGCGAGCGGCAAAAGCCAATAATTCCCCAGGATTTAAAAGGAAATTAGGGTTAGATGGTTTACCGAACTTTTCATTACCTTGGGCGAAAGTTTCATAAATTAGAATCCCGCCCTCTTCTAATAGTTCAGGCAGGCGATCAAGATGAGGACGATATAGGTAATTAGTCACCACAATACCGCCAAACTTTGATCCAGACAGGGGCCAAGCATCCCCCTCAAGATTGAGGCATTTTGGAGTAATAGCGGAAGAATATCCGGTCTGGATTAATGAGATATCTTGATCTACAGCCAAGACTGAATGAGCCAGATTAGCCAACAACTGAGAATGACGCCCAGATCCACAGGCAAGATCAAGCACTGCAGCACCTTTGGAAATCAGTGGGGCAAAACGCACCACCCAAGATGATGGTTTTACAACTGAATCATGCGAACCTGGCAAACCAAGCGCCTTAATCGTAGTCAAGGCCCATCGCCTCGCGGACCTCACGCATCGTTTCTTGAACAACTTTACGAGCTTTGTCGCATCCATCGGCAATGATGGAGCGCAAAAGACTAGGATCATCCAAATACTTCTGAGCACGCTCAAACATCGGTTGCTGTTCTGCAAGGATGGCATCGATAACTGGCTGCTTACACTCAAGGCAACCGATACCTGCCGACTTACAACCCTTTTCAACCCATTGCTTGGTTTCTTCATTGGAGTAGACGACATGCAATTGCCATACCGGGCAACGCGCAGGGTCACCAACGTCTGTTCTACGGACACGAGCGGGGTCAGTTGGCATCGTGCGGATTTTTTTAATGACCTCTTCAGGCTCCTCACGAATGCTAATAGTATTGCCATAAGACTTAGACATCTTTTGGCCGTCAATGCCCGGCATGCGTGATGCTGCAGTTAACAATGCCTGCGGTTCAGGGAGAATAATTTTTCGTGAGCCTTCTAAGAAACCAAATAATCTCTCACGATCTGCCATTGATAAGCTTTGTGATTCCTGCAGTAATGCTTTAGCTTGTTCCAACGCCTCATCATCACCACGCTCCTGAAACGCAACACGTAACTCGGTATACATTTTGGCGCGTTTACTGCCCAACTTTTTTACAGCCTCTAGGGCTTTTTCTTCGAAACCAGGCTCACGACCATATAAATAATTAAAGCGACGCGCTACTTCACGCGTCATTTCCACATGGGGTACTTGATCTTCGCCGACTGGCACGTGTTGAGCGCGATAAATCAGGATATCGGCAGCTTGTAGCAATGGATAGCCCAAGAATCCGTAGGTTTGTAAATCTTTTTCTTTTAACTTTTCAATCTGGTCTTTATAGGTCGGTACCCGCTCAAGCCAGCCCAATGGGGTTCCCATAGAAAGCAGTAAAAAGAGTTCGGCATGCTCTGGGACCTTGCTTTGAATAAATAAAGTTGCTTGGTTTGGATCAACGCCTGCCGCTAACCAGTCAATCACCATATCCCAAACAGATTGCTCAATCACATCAGGAGTTTCATAGTGGGTGGTTAGGGCATGCCAATCTGCGACAAAGAAAAAACAAGGGTACTCAGATTGCAATCGCACCCAATTCTTGAGCACTCCATGGTAGTGGCCAAGATGTAAATTACCCGTAGGTCGCATACCGGAGAGAACACGTTCAGCAAACATCTTTATTCTTTATCTTTATTGTTAATGAATCAATGAAATGCAGACCATATTGGTGTGAGGTGGTCTGGTAAATGCGGCAAATTACCGAGGTCAATATGACTCTCATCAGGATCATGAAAGTCTGATCCTCGAGACGCCAAGAAACCATACTGCTGAGCAATCTTCCCAAAGGTTTGGTATTGGTCTGGACTATGACTTCCAGTGATGACCTCAATTGCCAAACCGCCAATATCTTTAAAGTGCTTAAAGAGCTCATCCATCTGCATCGCATTGAGCCTGCTATAGCGTCCCGGATGAGCGATGACTGCAACTCCGCCAGCCGCCTTAATCCAAGCAACCGCATTATCCAATGTTGCCCACATATGGGGAACATAGCCTGGCTTATCTTCGACCAGGTAATTTTTAAATACCTGTTCAGTATCACGGCAAACACCCTGCTCTACCAAGAAACGTGCAAAGTGGGTTCTGGAAATCAACTGATCATTACCCGCGAAATGGAGCGCACCTTCATAAGCACCAGGAATACCCACTTTTAATAATTGATCTGCCATGAGTTGAGCTCGATCTGTGCGACCTTCGCGCGTGCGACGGAGCCCCTCCAGAATCCCAGCATGGTTAGCATCAATACCAAGGCCAACAATGTGAATGGTTTGCCCCATCCACGTGACTGAAATTTCTACGCCAGCAAGGTAATCCATATTCAAAGCGCTAGCTGCATCTTTGGCGCGCTGCTGACCACCTAACTCATCATGGTCTGTGAGCGCCCATAAATTCACACCATTAGATTTGGCACGCTCTGCGAGCTGTTCAGGCGTCAAAGTGCCATCAGAGACTACTGAATGGCAATGCAAATCGGCATTAATAGGTGAAAGGCTGCTCATAACCCTATTTTAGGTCAAGCTGGTATCAATTACCCGGCGCGGTGCATCTAGGTAGTCACGGGACTGCATCTCAATGAGGCGAGACACCGTTCTGGAGAATTCTGCCGTAATTTGGCCCTCGGTATACAGATCTGGGGCTGGAACCTCAGCAGAGATGATTAATTTGATTTTATGGTCATATAAAACATCAATGAGCCAAATAAAGCGACGTGCTTCATTGGTCATCCTAGGAGGCATGTAAGGCACTCCAGAGACAATTACGGTATGAAACTGCTTGGCAATCTCAAGATAGTCATTTTGAGAGCGCGGGCCGCAGCATAAAGTTTGAAAATCAAACCATACAACACCATTAGCCATATGTAAGGGCCTGAGCTCGCGAGACTCAATATTCAAGACCGGCATCGCAACCTCTTTGCGATTACCTATCAGCGTTTGAAACATTTGACCCAGCTTCACCTGAGTTTCCACACTGGCTGGCGTTAAATAGGCTTCTACTTGTGCCATCTGCAGACGACGATAGTCATTTCCTGCATCCAGATTGAGAACATCCAATCTTTCTTCGAGTAATTGAATAGCTGGTATCAAACGATCACGATGCAAGCCATTGGGATACAACTGATCTGGACGATAGTTGGATGTCATCACAAATTGCACACGATCTTCAAATAGGGCACTTAAGAGGCGATATAAAATCATTGCATCAGCAATGTCGTTGATATGGAACTCGTCAAAGCAAATCAAGCGAAAGCGTTGCGATATTCTTTTAGCAAGCTCGTCCAAAGGGTCTGACATACCCGATAGCTCATGTAATTCGCGGTGAACCTCACGCATAAACTCATGAAAATGAATACGAATCTTTTTTTCTACTGGGGAGGCTGCATAAAAGCAATCCATCACAAAGGATTTGCCACGCCCTACTCCGCCCCATAAATACAAACCACGGGGCAGCACTGGCTTAAATAGTGCCTTCTTAAGATTGTTACTGCGAATTTCTTTGTAAGCAATCCATTCATCTTCACACTGCTGTAAACGCTCTACAGCGCGAAGCTGCGCGGGATCGGTATGATACCCGCGCGTTTTTAACTCTTCTTCGTAGTACTCAATGGTTTTCAATTACATATTTAATGCGCGTTGGTCAGTTGCCAATGCTGCTTCGCGCATGACTTCTGACAGACTTGGATGCGGATGACAGATGCGTGCAATATCCTCAGCTGCCGCCTTAAATTCCATCGCCACTGCGGCTTCAGCAATTAAATCTGAAGCATTTGGGCCGATGATATGAACACCAAGAATTTCATCGGTCTTAGCATCAGCCAAGATTTTGACAAATCCATCAGCGCGACCCATACCCAATGCACGGCCATTAGCCCCAAATGGAAATTGACCAGCTTTATAGGCAATGCCAGCCTCTTTCAGGGCTTGCTCAGTCTTACCAACCCAAGCAATTTCAGGATCGGTATAAATCACCCAAGGAATGCAGTTGTAATCGATATGCGGTTTTTGGCCAGCAATCACTTCTGCTACCAATACGCCCTCATCCTCTGCTTTGTGGGCCAACATCGGTCCGCGCACGACATCCCCAACAGCGTATACGCCAGGTGCAGCAGTAGCACAAGTGTGATCGTCAATTGGAATGAAACCACGCTCATCCACCTTAAGACCAATCTTGTCTAATCCTAACTTATCCGTGTTTGGAACACGACCAACAGAAACAATCAAGCGATCGCACTCTAACTTAGTCGCCTTACCAGCGCTGTCAGTGTAATTAACGACCACACCCTTCTTATCAGCCTTGACATCACCAATCTTCACGCCCATATTGATGTTCAAGCCTTGCTTAATGAATAGCTTTTGGGCTTCTTTAGCAATGCCCATATCGCATGCAGCCAAGAAAGATGGCAGTGCTTCGAGAACAGTGACTTCTGATCCTAAGCGGCGCCATACAGAGCCGAGCTCTAAGCCAATCACACCAGCGCCAATAACACCGAGTTTCTTGGGTACTGAATCAAATTTAAGCGCACCTTCGTTATCGCAGATCAAGACGTTATCGACTATCAAACCAGGCAAGTGACGGGCTTTAGAACCAGTCGCAATGATGACGTTCTTTGCCGTAACGCTTAACTTCTCTTTACCGTCAATCTTGATTTGATAGCCATCAGCGCCCTTAGATTCAAAGGAGGCATGGCCTTTTAATAAAGTGATTTTATTCTTGCGAAAGAGATACGCAATACCACCAGTCATCTTCGTAACAATGTCATCTTTACGTGAAACCATCTTTTTAGAATCAATGCTGACAGATCCAACCTTAATGCCATGATCAGCAGCATGATGACCAATTTTCTCGAACTCTTCAGAAGAAGCTAGCAAAGCCTTCGACGGAATACAGCCCACGTTCAAGCACGTACCCCCTAAACGAGGCTCGCCTTTTGGATCATCATAAGAACTCGATTCTGCGCAGGCAACCTTAAAACCAAGTTGCGCTGCACGAATTGCAGCGATGTAGCCACCAGGGCCAGCACCAATTACCACTACATCAAAAGCTTGGCTCATGATCTTCCCTTCTTACAAATCAAGAAGAAGACGTGCTGGATCTTCCAAAGCATCCTTCATGGCAACCAAACCAAGCACAGCCTCACGGCCATCGATGATGCGGTGGTCATATGACAAAGCAAGGTAGTTCATTGGGCGCACTACCACTTGACCGTTTTCAACGACAGCACGATCCTTAGTGGCGTGGATACCCAAGATAGCAGATTGCGGTGGGTTGATGATCGGCGTAGAGAGCATGGAGCCAAATACGCCACCGTTAGAGATGGAGAATGTGCCGCCAGTCAACTCTTCAATCGATAACTTACCTTCACGAGCTTTAAGTCCAAACTCAGCAATCTTCTTCTCAATATCAGCTAAATTCATTTGGTCAACATCTCGCAGGATGGGTACTACCAAGCCACGCGGAGAGCTTACGGCGATGCCAATATCGAAGTAACCGTGGTACACAATATCGTTACCATCTACAGAGGCATTGAGTAAGGGGAATTTCTTCAAAGCATGTGTTGCTGCTTTCACAAAGAAAGACATAAAGCCCAGCTTTACACCATGAGTCTTTTCAAACTGATCTTTGTATTTATTACGAAGCGCAATCACTGGAGCCATATTCACTTCATTGAATGTAGTCAATATGGCGTTATTTGCTTGTGACTCTAACAAACGTTCAGCAATACGAGCACGCAAGCGACTCATGGGAACGCGCTCTTCTGGACGATCACCCATTGGAATGGATGCAGTTGGGATAGAGGCGGATTTTGTACCACCAGCGGCAGCATTTAAAGCATCGCCTTTAGTAATGCGGCCATCACGACCCGAGCCAGTTACTTGAGCAGCGCTCAGATTATTTTCTGCCAGAATTTTTGCTGCTGAAGGGGCTGCAGCTGCAGAAGAAGTTTTAGCCGCAGGAGCAGCTTTTGCAGGAGCTGCGGCTGGAGCAGACTTTGCAGCTACTGCAGTGCTGTCAATCTTAGCAATCAATTGCTCAGCTACAACAGTGCCGCCATCGGCTACTACGATTTCAGTAATGACGCCAGCAGAAGGTGATGGGACTTCGAGAACTACTTTGTCAGTTTCAATCTCAATCAAGATTTCGTCTTGACCAACTGCATCGCCGACTTTCTTTTTCCACTGCAATAAAGTTGCCTCAGCAACTGATTCAGAGAGTTGTGGAACTTTAACTTCAAAAATAGCCATGATTAATCCTAGTTATATGTATGTTGAGGTGTGAAAACGATTACTTCGTGATCACGTAACCTTTTAGATTGGCAAATGCTGCATTCAATAAAGACTTCTGCTGTTCTTGATGGAGATGAGCATATCCACAGGCAGGTGAAGCAGATGCAGGACGCCCTGCATAAGCTAACTTCATGCCCTCAGACATATTCTCCAAAATATTATGTTGGACGAAGAACCAAGCGCCTTGATTCTGCGGCTCATCTTGACACCACACAACCTCTGCAATCTTGGGATACTTCTTCAACTCAGCGGCAAGTGCCTTATGTGGGAAGGGATAAAGCTGCTCTAAGCGAATGATGGCAACGTCGGCAATCTTCTTCTCTGCACGCTGTTTCACGAGGTCGTAATACACCTTACCGGAACACATGACCAAACGAGTGACTTGTTTGGCATCAATAGTGTCATCACGTTCAGGCAATACTGTATGAAATTTGCCTTTGGTAAATTCTGATAAAGGTGAAGAAGCCTCTTTATTACGAAGTAATGATTTAGGCGTCATCAAGATCAGCGGTTTGCGGAATTGACGAATCATCTGGCGACGTAATACGTGGAAGATCTGCGCTGCCGTAGTTGGCTGAATCACTTGCATATTAGTATCAGCACATAACTGCATGAAGCGCTCAAGACGGGCAGAGGAATGCTCTGGGCCTTGACCCTCATATCCATGTGGCAACATCATGACTAAGCCATTGGCGCGACCCCATTTCACCTCGCCCGAGGCAATAAATTGATCGATCACTACTTGAGCGCCATTAGCGAAGTCGCCAAATTGCGCTTCCCAAATTGTTAAGGTATTGGGTTCAGCTGAAGCGTAGCCATACTCAAACCCAAGAACCGCTTCTTCAGACAAAATAGAATCGATCACTAAAAATGGTGCTTGATCTTGAGCAATATGGCGCAGCGGAATGTAAACACCGGTATCCCATTTCTCACGGTTTTGATTATGTAAAACCGCATGGCGATGCGTAAAGGTTCCGCGACCACTATCTTCACCCGACAAACGAACTGGGTAGCCACTCGCGACCAAGGATGCGAAAGCCATATGCTCGCCCATACCCCAGTCAATGTTTGTTTCGCCACGCCCCATTGCTGCGCGATCATTCAATACCTTTTCAACTAGGGGGTGAACTTTAAAGCCTTCTCGTGCAGTAGAAACACGTTCAGCCAAGCGCTTCCACTCTGTCAAGGGAATGGCTGTATCGGCTTCATCTGTCCATTTCTTATTCAAAAATGGTGCCCAATCTACTGCAAACTTGCCTTTGTAATTACTAAGGACTGGATCAGAGGTCTGTATACCGGCATCCATGGCAGCTCGGAAATCCTTAACCATCTGATCTCCCGTACCAACAGGCAATGTCCCTTCTGCCTCTAGCTTGTCTGCATAAAGCTTACGTGTACCAGGATGAGCGGCAATAATTTTATACATCAAAGGCTGAGTCATCGAAGGGGTGTCTTGCTCGTTATGGCCCAGTTTTCTGAAGCAAACAATGTCGATTGCCACATCTTTGTGGAACTGTGTACGAAACTCTATGGCTAATTGAGTTGCCAATACCACTGCCTCAGGATCATCGCCGTTCACATGCAATACCGGTGCATCAATAATCTTCATGATGTCTGTGCAGTACAAGCTAGAACGCAAATCTCGTGGGTCTGAAGTTGTAAAACCAATTTGGTTATTAATGACAATGTGAACTGTGCCGCCGGTGGAGTAGCCGCGCACCTCTGCCATCGCTAAAGTCTCTTGCACCACACCCTGGCCGGCAATGGCAGCATCACCATGAACCAGTACTGGTAATACCTGCTTTCCTAAAGCGTCCCCACGACGATCCATACGGGCGCGCGCTGAACCTTCGACGACAGGATTAACGATCTCTAAATGAGAGGGATTAAATGATAAAGAAACGTGAACTGGACCAGTTGGTGTAGAGATGTCGCTAGAAAAACCTTGGTGATACTTCACATCACCGGCAGGTAAAGTTTCAGGACCTTTGTGCTCAAACTCTGCAAACAAATCTTTTGGCATCTTGCCTAGGGTATTTATGAGAACATTGAGACGACCCCGGTGGGCCATACCAATGACGATTTCTTGAACTCCCTTAGCGCCCGCTTGATGAATCAATTCATCCATGCAAGCAATAAAACTATCGCCACCCTCTAGGGAGAAGCGTTTTTGACCAACATACTTAGCTTGCAGATAACGCTCAAGGCCTTCTGCCGCAGTAATGCGATCTAAAATTTGACGCTTTTTTTCTACATTAAATGCGGGTTTTGAGCGCGCAGACTCTAACTTCTCTTGCCACCACTTCTTAATCTTTTGATCGGCGATGAACATATACTCTGCACCAATCGTGCCGCAGTACGTTTCACGCAATGCTTGCAGTAAATCCCGCAAGCTCATTTCGGTTCTGCCAAAGAATGTATTACTAATATTAAAGACGATATCCATATCGCCATCAGTAAATCCATAGAATGCTGGATCTAACTCAGGAATGTCTGGGCGCTCAGTGCGCTTCAAAGGGTCAATATCTGCCCAGCGATTACCAACGTTACGATACGCCGCGATCAACTGCTGCACTGCAACCCGTTTACGCCCCATATCGGAGTCTGCTGAATCAGAAATGGTTCTGATGGCGCCTTGTTTAGCGCGCTGGGCAAAAGAAGCAACAATGGGTCCGTGTGCAATGTCAGTTCGAGACGAACCATCGACTGCTGGGACTTGTTTCACATTATCAAAATAGGCGCGCCAATGATCAGCTACAGAAGCTGGATCGTGCAAATAAGATTCGTAGAGTTCCTCTACATAGGGTGCGTTACCGCCAAAGAGATAAGAGTTGTCTCTTGATTCCTGCATCATGATGCTCACCTTTCATCGGGTTTCCCGACTAAAACTGTGGTTATAACCATCCGTTACGCGGCTTCACCGTTTCACGAATTGATCTGTGCAAAATACTTCTGCTACGTTACTAATTTAACACGATTGACCATTTACTACAAAAGGACTTTGCCTGATCTGTTGGGGTTTTGGGTATTTTGGCATCAGGATGAAATGAATAAGAACTTTCCTACCAGGCTTTCAAGGTTTCCTGACAGATTCCCTTAGGTTTGATTTTTATTCTCTAAATCTTCGAGTGAATTAATGAAATTAAGGGAAATATGAAAACCATCACCCCAGATATGGAGTATCTCAGTACGAGGCAAAGCGCCAAGATTTTGCAGGTCTCTCTTGGAACTGTCCAAAAAATGGTTGAATTGGGCGAATTAATCGCCTGGAAGACCAGAGGTGGACACAGGCGGATATTGGCTAGTTCTCTAGAACAACAGCTCCAACGTAGAAAAAGAGCAATGCGGCAAAAAACCAGCCAAAACTGCATTGCTATGGGCATATTCCGCAGAGCTGAAAATAGCCAAGACCTCCTAGAGTCGATTCAAGACTGGCAATTAAAGGTGGAAATGGAGGTTGCCATTGATAGCTTAGAGGGCTTGATGAAAGCGGTTTCTATTGCGCCTGATTTAATCTTTTTAGATGCCCTAATCCCTCCAGTAGAGCAGGTTCATTTAATTCATTATCTGAGTAAAAACAAGGACACACAGCGGATTCCTATACTAGTAGATGAAGGTTTTATTAAGCTTCACCCAGGTGTTGTTGCTCTAGCAGATGAAAATAGCAGTCATCGGCCTCCATACGCAGAAAACATTCAAGAAGAGCTAGAAAATGGTCTTATCGACCATAACCCCCTGATCATTGGATACCCAGCCACCAATTCTGAGGTAGATCAATCATGGCCTCAAGGGGGTTGGCACGAACTTTTGGAGCCTATCTTTATCGAAGCACTAGGAAAGAAATGTCCATAAGCAGATGTATGAATTTAAAAAGGCCGCATCAGCGGCCTTTTTAATACAAGAAAAGGTTTTAGATCAAGTAATTACTACGATCTTTGCCGTCAATCCATTTTGGCGCCTTACCACGCCCCGTCCAAGCCTCACCAGTAGATGGATTGCGATATTTAGGGGCAACCTTGCCGCCACCACTTTTAATGCCTGCTTTGCGACTGAATAAATCTGAGGCGCTTAAACCATATTGCTCAATGATCACCTTAGCCTTAGCGATGCCATCAGCCTTTTCATGGGCAATTGCCTCTTTAATCTGCTTATCTAAATGCTCACGCTGAGCTAATAGCTCTTTATAAGTAGACATCTATGTTTTTCTCCGAATAATAGTTTATTTGAAATAGCCCAAATTACTACATTGAACCTATTTAATAAATCATTATATATAAATTACTTTGGACAGCAATATATATTATTAACCTTCTGTTTAAAGGACTTTATCATTTGATATATATGTATTAATCAATATAATCATTATGAATATTATGATCGATTATGGTGAATTTATAATAATTACTATTGTCTCAGGGTAAATGTACCGCTCGCTTTGGCAGTAATCTCTCCGGCATCATTTAAAACTACTGCTTCACAGTAATTAATAGTCTTGCCAGTCTTTAGAACACTACCCTCAACCACGATTTTGCCGATACTTGGACGTAAGAAGCTCGTAGTCATATCAATCGTAATCACGCCCAAAGGATGATTATGGGCACTTCGCGTTGCTGATGCCATCGCAAAATCGAGCAAAGTCATAATTACGCCGCCCTGTGCAACCTGAAAGCTATTGGTAAATTCTGGCTTTAGCTCAAGGCTAACGCGGGACTTACCGTCCCGTGCATATTCCGGGACAACCCCAAGATGATGCAAAAAAGGAATATCCAGACCAAAGAAACTGGTTCGCTCTTGATTGTCGGAATTTGGGGTTGTTGGACTCATATTGTGATCCATTAAAACACTAAAAATTGATGGTCGGGGCGAGAGGATTTGAACCTCCGACCACATGCACCCCATGCATGTACGCTACCAGGCTGCGCTACGCCCCGACAAGAGACAAAATTGTATCAG
>Ga0209400_1002416_pt1 | contig 14187 bp, 11 predicted proteins | sample M_130807_EF_Meta_FD_187313 | JGI IMG/M metagenome (GOLD analysis project Ga0209400, IMG submission 187313) | Freshwater microbial communities from Lake Montjoie, Canada to study carbon cycling - M_130807_EF_MetaG (SPAdes) (version 2) | ecosystem: Environmental > Aquatic > Freshwater > Lake... | reverse complement strand
TTCTAAGACGTGGCCACGCTCGCGTGCCTTACGCAATTCAAAAATAGTACGACGTGTCACTACTTCGCGACGATGCTGCAAGAAGTACTCGAGCATTTGCTTTAAGTTGAGCAAGCGTGGTTGGTTGTCGACCAAGGCCACCATATTCATACCGAAGTTATCTTGTAGTTGAGTGCTCTTATATAAATTATTGAGAACAACTTCCGGCACTTCACCACGTTTGAGTTCGATCACAACGCGCATACCGGATTTATCTGACTCATCACGCAAATCAGAAATACCCTCAACTTTTTTCTCGTTTACCAACTCAGCAATGCGCTCGAGCAAGTTCTTTTTGTTTACCTGATATGGCAACTCATCAACGATGATGGCTTGACGTGCACCCTTGTCGATATCCTCAAAGTGAGTCTTGGCGCGCATGACGACACGGCCGCGACCAGTTCTATAGCCCTCACGAACCCCTTGAATGCCATAAATAATGCCGGCGGTTGGGAAATCAGGTGCTGGAATGATTTCAATCAGCTCATCAATCGAACACTCTGGGTTGTGCAGGACGTGTAAACAGGCTGTAACGACCTCATCTAGGTTATGAGGGGGGATATTAGTAGCCATACCCACAGCGATGCCAGAGCTGCCATTAATGAGCAAATTAGGCACTTTGGCAGGCAGAATGAGGGGTTCTTTCTCGCTACCGTCGTAATTTGGCCCAAAATCGACGGTTTCCTTGTCCAAATCGGCCAAAAGCTCATGGGCGATCTTGCGCAGCCGGATCTCGGTATACCGCATTGCAGCAGCATTATCGCCGTCTACGGAGCCAAAGTTACCCTGTCCGTCAACCAGCATATAGCGCAGGGAGAAATCCTGGGCCATCCGAACAATGGTGTCATATACCGCAGAATCGCCGTGCGGATGGTATTTACCGATGACATCGCCAACTATACGGGCAGATTTTTTGTAAGCTCGGTTCCAATCGTTGTTTAATTCATACATCGCGAATAAGACCCGACGGTGAACCGGTTTGAGGCCGTCACGCACATCTGGCAGGGCTCTGCCGACTATGACGCTCATTGCGTAGTCCAAATAGGACCGCCGCATTTCGTCTTCGAGGGATATTGGTAGTGTTTCTTTAGCGGCTTGTTCCATCTATAAATAATATCATTTTGATGACAGCTAGCCCGTATGCTAAGATTCTGATAGTTTGTATGAATTTAAGAAGTATCGCTTTGCGGTTTTTTGCTTCAAAGTAGGGCGAATTCGATATACGTTTGACTTTAATTAAAAAGAGATTTGAGGACTAAAAATGAACAAAACCCTAAAACTGTTGCTTGCTGGCGTAATTACTGTTGCTGCTACTGCTGCTTCCGCTCAAAACGTTGACAACTGGGTCAACGGCTCTGGCATGAACTGGAAAAATGGCGACGGCACATTGTGCTGGCGTGATGCCGCTTGGACACCTGCTACTGCTTCAAAAGGTTGTGATGGTGCATTAGCTCCTAAGACTGCTGCTGCTGCTGCTGCTTCTGGTGTGAGCCAAAGCAAGATTACTTTGCAAGCTGACACACTCTATGACTTTGACAAAGCTTCATTGAAGCCAGAAGGAATGGCAACCTTGGACAAGATCGCTCGTGATTTGAGCAAAATCAAGTTGGAAGTCATCATTGCTGTTGGTAACACTGACAGCGTTGGTTCAGATGCATATAACATGGCCCTCGGTCAGCGTCGTGCTCAGTCAGTTAAAGCTTATCTGACAAGCAAAGGTGTTGACGGTAGCCGCATCTACACAGAATCAAAAGGCAAGAGCAATCCAGTTGCAAGCAATGCAACTGCTGAAGGCCGCGCTAAGAACCGCCGTACCGACATCGAAGTTGTTGGTACAACTGCTAAGTAATTCACTTTACTTGTAAAAAAGCCCGCTACGTGCGGGCTTTTTTATTTCCGCTATATTCGTAGACTCATCCACCAATCCTCCCAATAGCCCCGTAACCATGAACGTAGATCAATCCGAAATCGCTAAATTTAGCGCCCTAGCCCATCGCTGGTGGGATCCGAATAGCGAATTCAAGCCCTTGCATGCCATTAATCCGCTCCGCCTGAACTGGATGAAAACCTTCGTCAACTTCGAGGGCAAGAATGTAGTGGATATTGGTTGTGGTGGTGGCATCCTGGCAGAATCAATTTCACAATCAGGTGCCGACACTACTGGTATCGATCTTTCTGAAAAAGCTCTCAAGGTAGCTGAGCTCCATGCATTGGAAGTAGGCGCAAAACTTACTTACCGCTCCATCTCAGCAGAAGCACTAGCAGATGAACAACCAGGGCAATATGATGTAGTGACTTGCATGGAAATGCTTGAGCACGTTCCCGATCCTTCTTCTGTAGTGCGTGCTTGTGCCAAACTGTGCAAGCCTGGAGGCACCCTCTTTTTTAGCACTTTAAATCGCAACCCTAAGTCCTACTTATTTGCCATTATTGGCGCAGAGTACATCCTCAAACTACTCCCTAAAGGCACTCACGAATACGCTAAATTTATTAAACCTTCAGAACTCGTTGCCTTTACCCGTAACGCAGGCTTAGAGATGATTGGCATTAAAGGCTTAAGCTATAACCCACTTACTCAGGTGTACAGTCTCAATGATGATGTGGATGTGAACTATATGATTGCCGTACAGAAACAATGAAAAGTTTGAATCTTGAAGTAAGTCCTTATCACGGAGTATTTTTTGATCTTGATGGCACCTTAGCGGACACAGCCCCAGATTTAGTTGCTGCAACCAATCAATTACTAATAGCTCGTAATCTAGCTCCTAAGCCCTATCCATTTCTGCGTCCTTATGCATCTGCCGGTGCACGTGGACTTCTTGAAGGCGCATTTGGAATTGCTCCAGATCATGCTGATTACATTGGCTTGCGTGATGAGTTCATGAGCAATTATGAAAAGGCACTCTTAGTCGATAGCGTCTTATTTGACGGCATCAATCATTTACTAGATCAAATAGAGGAAGCAAAAATTCCTTGGGGCATTGTCACTAATAAAAGTGAGCGCTTCACTCATCCACTCACTGAACTCATGGGCTTACGCCAGAGAGCAGCCTCGACCGTTTCCGGTGATACAACGCCACATCCAAAGCCTCATCCAGCACCCATTCTGCATGCAGCCAAAATTGCCAATGTTGATCCTACAAAATCAATTTATGTGGGTGATGACATTCGGGATGTCATTGCAGGCAAAGCTGCAGGTATGCATACCGTTGCTGCCACATATGGCTACTGTGGTTGTAAAGAGCCTCCTGAGGCCTGGGGCGCGGATTACCTCATTCATAACCCTCTCGATTTACTAAAAATCATCTTCCCCAATAGGGGATAACAACACTTCCGAAAGATATTGGGCAATTTAAAGCCAGCGGCTTTAAAATAGGACTTCCTATGCATGAACTCCGGGGTCGACATGGTTTCGACGTGGATTACAAAGCATCAAGGGCATACCGAGGACCCGTTATCTCGTAAATCAATGGGAATGTAATAACTGCTAACGACGAACGTTACGCACTAGCCGCTTAATTGCGGTTGCCCCTGAACTGATTCTCTCTTGGGTCAGGTAGCGCAAGCTACATCAGGGTCATATACAAGAGATAAGGTCATTTCATGTCACGGGGAATGATTCGAAAACTTAGTGAATCGTCAGCGAGGAACGTGTCAATCTGTGCCTAACTGATTAAATTAAATGATATGACTAAGTATGTAGAACTTGTTGTAGAGGATTTGCGGACGCGGGTTCGATTCCCGCCGACTCCACCATTACTAGTAGTAGCATTACCTAGCAACAGCAAATAGCCCCTTATGGAATAAAGCCTTAAGGGGTTTTTGTCTTATTCAGTCGAACCTTAAAAGTAGAGCGGATAAAATAAAGTGATGAATCCTCAATTAAACTTTATGCTCCAACAAGCCCTTCAGGCTTTTCAAAGCAATCACTTTGATAGAGCAGATTCAATTCTCAAAAAAATATTACAGGCAGATTCAAAAAATCTACCTGCATTACACATTCTTGGCTTGATTAAAGCATCTCAAGGAAAATATAAAGAGGCTGCCGAACTACTGAGCAAGGCCGCACGCATTAACCCAAATGAAGCCTCTATTCAATATAACTTAGCAAAAGCCTTAGCAGATAGTGGTGCCAATAAAGAATCTATACCCCACCACAAAAAAGCAACTGAATTGGCTCCCGGTAACTTAGATGCCTGGCTTAATTATGGAAAATCATTATCTCAATTAGCGCAGCACGAAGAAGCGCTCCATACCTTTGAAAGTGCAATTGCCATCAGCCCCCGTTTTGCTGAAGCTTGGTCTAACAAAGGTAATAGCCTTCATCAGCTCAAACAATATAAAGAAGCGATTGAGTGTTTCGATAAAGCCCTAGGATTAAAATCTGATTATGCTGAAGCCTGTTCAAACAAAGGCAATAGCCTTCATCAGCTCAAACAATATAAAGAAGCGATTGAGTGTTTCGATAAAGCCTTAAGTCTGAAGCCAGATTATGCTGAAGCTTGGTTGAACAAAGGTAATGCTTTAAGTGAGCTTATGCTTTATGAAGAAGCGATTGAGTGTTTCGATAAAGCCTTAAGTCTGAAGCCAGATTATGCTGAAGCTTGGTCTAACAAAGGTAATGCTCTCAATCCTCTCAGGCAGTATAAAGAGGCGATTGCTTGCTTCGATCGCGCCTTAAACCTGAATGCTGATATAGCTGAAACCTGGTCCAATAAAGCCAATGCCCTAAGTGAGCTTATGCATTATGAAGAGGCGATAACCCACCATGACAAAGCACTAAAACTCAATCCTCATTTTTCCAAAGCCTGGTCCAATAAAGCAAATATCCTCAGCATGCTCAAGCGCTATCTAGAAGCAATAAATCACTATGAAAAAGCGCTTGATTTGGATCCTGATGCTGACTGGGGGTTGGGAAGCATAGCGCACTTAAAAATGAAAATATGCGCCTGGAAAAATTTTTCAGAGAATATCGACAAACTTCAAAACAAGGTCCGCTCATACCAGAAGATTTCACACCCATTTAACTTACTATCTTTAGTGGATGATTGCTCCTTACATAAACAATCTGCTGAAATTTTCGCTCAGGAGCTATATCCGGCCGACCAAACCTTAGGAGCGATTCCCAAAATACCTAAGCATGAAAAAATTCGTATCGGATATTTTTCAGCGGACTTTAGGCATCACCCAGTTTCCATGTTGACTGCGGAATTATTTGAGCTGCACGATAAAAGCCAATTTGAAATTATTGCCTTTTCATATGGCCCCGACGATAAAAGTCTAATGCGCTCGCGGATATCTCGATCTTTTGATCATTTTATTGACATAAATGATATGTCAGATCTAGAAGCTACAAAACTTGCGCGAGAATTACAAATAGATATCGCTGTTGACTTAGGAGGCTTTACTCTTTTTAATCGTACTGGCATCTTTGCTTTACGAACTGCACCCATTCAAATTAGCTACATCGGGTACTTGGGAACAATGGGCACCCAATACATGGATTATATTTTGGCAGATGAAACGATTATTCCAGAGGAATCGAAGAAGTTTTACTCAGAAAAGATTATCCATCTACCAAGCTATCAAGTAAATGACTCGCATAGAAAAATAGCTGATAAAGCTTTCACTCGCGAAGAATTAGGTATTCCTAGGGATAGCTTTGTATTCACTTGCTTTAACAATAATTACAAAATAATACCTGCAATTTTTGAAAGCTGGATGCGCATATTAAATGCAGTTGATGGAAGCGTCTTATTTTTGTTCGCAGACAATGAATGGTCTCAAGCCAATTTAATTAAGGAGGCCGAAGCAAAGGGTATCGACAGTCAAAGACTTATCTTTGGAAAACATTTGCCTACTGATGAATATCTTGCTCGTTATCAAGTCTGTGATTTATTTTTAGATACCTCGCCATACAATGCGGGTACAACCGCTAGCGATGCTTTATGGGCCGGATTGCCTGTACTTACTCTTATGGGGAATTCTTTTGCTAGCCGCATGGCTGCCAGCCTTCTAAAGGCCATTGGTTTGCCAGAACTCATTACTACAAGTCAGTCTGCTTATGAAGCTAGGGCGATTGAACTAGCCAATCACCCTCATCAACTTGCCGAAATTAAGCAGAAATTAGTCCAGAATCGTGATTCCACTCTACTCTTTGATACGCCACTTTTTACAAAAAATCTTGAGTCAGCTTACTCAACAATTTATCAACGCTATCAAGCAGATTTAACTCCGGACGATATCGCTATTAACTAGTTAGCGTTTTAGGACTTTTCTGGACTAAAAATTGGTACATTGAGGTAAATGTATGTGGGTTTTCTTGTTCATACATATGCCAATATTTTAAATTTGAAGCAGAGGGATCATCCGGAAAGCAGTTCTTGTAAGACTCGAGAACCCCTCTCTCAATATCAAATCCTAAAAATTTCAATTGATGGTTATCCAAAAATTGAGCAATGGCATCTAGTTGCAACCGATGCTCCTGGACATGAAAAATTAAGTCTCGACAGGTGCTAGTGCTATAAAAATCAACGCCACCTATTACATAATCTAAGGCCATCGAATCCCTCATACCGAGCAAATGATGACGATAATTTCGGATATCCTGTAAAGAGGATCCAATACCTTGATGACCTATCAAATCTCTCACCCTAACAATATCTTGCCTAGCAAGCTCACTATAAAAACCAAGCCTCATTAACCCGTTGGGCCTAAGCATAGAAACTAAGGCCTCCCATCCCTTAAAAGGCCTATCCATGTGATGTAATACGCCAACAGACTCAATAACATCAAAGGTTCTTCCAGTGTCAACTAATTTCAAGAGGTCAGCCTGCATATATTCAATGGAATGAATCCCCATTTCTAATGTTTTTCTCTTGGCGTATGCGAGGCTAGATCTACTTAAGTCTACCGCAAGTATCTTTGCTCCTCTAATCAATTGTGCACACCCTATAGAGTGTTGACCAGTACCGCAACCTGCAATTAGAACCTCAAGATTACTATCATCTGCTTGTGGAGAATATTCTGATAAGGGATACTTTTTTTCAATAAAAGAATTTAGGTATTTACTGCTAGGCGTTTTAGGTAAACGCACCCATCTAGGGTAAGGATTTTCTTCATACTGCTTCTGAACAAGCAATGAAACACTGTTATCCACATCTGTTAAAGATGGAATAAATTGCCTTGAGTTCAACTCTTCGAGTGGCTCTTGAATCTGTTGCTTTATGACAGCCTTTGCTTCATCAGCGTATGATTTATTGAGCAGCTCATGGGAATAGTTAAGTGAATATAAAGGGAAATAGCAAGCAACGGCCAGGACCCAAGCCAGTGGAAAGTCCTCATGATCTTTAAGCGCCTTGATAAGGCGATCACGAAGAGATATTGCTAAATCAATTTCATGCGGATTCTGGTAATAAACATATTCATTAATAAAACATTGCTGAGCAAGAGCGCAATAAAAAGATTGTCCATCATCAATATTGACCTGTTCACCAGAGAAAGAATTGGCAATTTTTAGAAATTTGTATCGTAGGGCAGTGAAGTATTTTTCTAGTTCTATGTCAGCAATTGGCCCAGACGTTAAAACTGCATGAAGCAAAGGAAAGGATGTGGAGTCATTTCTTGGAGGGGCATACTCCAAACCACTAATATCCAATCCCCCAGTGAGATTACCTTCAAAGCTATGCAGTATTTTTTGAATCCCTGGCTCTGACTTTAGTAATTGGCACGCAAAATATCCTATGTCAGAGGGCCTACCCCACGGCTCTAAAAGGGCAGTCGTAACCATGCTCGATAACAATGAGTCCCAAAAATTGACGCTGATATTCTTAAGAGATTCTACAAAGAGAGACTTGGCATCCATCGTGGGCTGTAATTCTATTGCATGAACTGCCGCCTGAAGAGCGGTCATAGGGTCATCTAATCCCAAAAGGGTAATACCCAAGTTGTAGTGAGCTTCGTAATAGTTAGCTCTGTGGGTTATTGCGCTTCTATAACTATCTTTAGCCTCAAGAGATCTTGATAATTCCTGTAATAAAACACCAAGATTGTAGTGGGCCTCAGAAAATTCTGGCTTTAGTGAAATTGCTTTTTTATAGCAGAACTCTGCATCCTCAAATCTTGCTAGGTTTTGCAGAGCAATACCTAGATTACTGTGAGCCTCTGCATAATCCGGCTTTAGTGAAATTGCGTTTCTATAACAAGCCTCAGCATCTTGGTAGCGCCCTAACTGCCTGAGTACATTACCTAAATTATTATGGGATTGCTGATAAGTTGCATTCAAAGCGATTGCATTTCTATAGCTAGATTCAGCATCTTCCAACCTCCCCTGCTCTTGCAGTAGAGCACCTAAATTGAGATAGGCCTCCGCAAAATTAGGCTGTAAAAGAATGGAGTTCCTATAACCAGCCTCAGCATCATCGATCCGTCCAAGCTCTTTCAGAATATTGCTAAGATTGTAAAGAGCCACTGGATCTTCTGGGTTTAATCTAGAAGCTGTTTCATTAGCAAATAATGCACCTTGAATATCTCCTTTGAGTCTTAGTATTGCGCCCAATACCTTCCAGGCGAATTGATTGCTTGGGTAACGCTCTGTGATTGATATTGCAAGACTATAAGCATTGTCATACCGCGCATTTTGATAATGCTCTAACAGCTCCACTAAATCTGACTGAGATGGGGTATGCGTATTCATTAGAAATGGAAATTTTTTAAGTAAATAATATTATCTACTAAGAGTAATCAATCTTAAGGAACAAATCGCATATTGTCTGCTGGGTATAGCTCTTATAACTTTTTCGCTTTTTTGAGTGCTATTTAGTTGTCAGCCGCCACAAAGAAGTAATCTCAGCTGAGCGAGCAAAATATAGGGAATCCTCGCTATCAAATACTCTGTGATGCTTAGGCTTAGTATCCACACGCCCCAAGACTTTAAGTCCCGATTGTTCAATCAACCCAAGTAAATCTATTCTGGTTCGCAATCCTAAGTGCTCAGCAAGATCAGAAAGTATTAACCAGGCCTCGCCATCGGGCAATAAATGATTATTCAATTTATTCAGAAAGCCCTTTAACATTTGGCTATCAGGATCGTATACAGCATGCTCCAAAGACGAGCTCGGTTTTGCTGGCAACCATGGCGGGTTGCAAACAATCAGCGCTGCTTTTCCTTTGGGAAATAAATCAGCCTTATGAATTTCAATCTGTGTGGATAAACCTAGGCGCATAATATTTTCTTTAGCGCAAGCAATAGCACGATCATCTTGATCGGTTGCAACAATCTTCTTAATTTCTCGAATTGCTAAGACGACCGACAGTACGCCAGTACCAACGCCAATATCAAAAGCAGTAGAATTTTTTTGAAGTGCACTTGGTAGTGGCGTCTTGAGAACCAATTCGATATATTCCCCGCGAATCGGCGAGAATACTCCGTAATGGGGATGAATGCGGATCTCTTCATCATCTCTAGATAAAACTGGAACGCCTTTCTTCCGCCACTCATGAGCACTAATGACTCCCAGCAATTCACGCAGGGATATAATATAAGGTTCAGCCTGCTCTCCGTATGCCTCAAAGCAGGCCTGCGTAACATTCGGAGCCCGCCGCAATGAAATACTGTGATCAGCATTGATCGGAATTAAAACCATTCCCAGAATGCGCGCTCTTTGTGATTGCGTTAAGCGATGCAGATTAAAAATATCTAGGGGACTTTTCGTTTGCTCTTTTGCAACCCTATCAGCTCTAGTTGATTTTTTAGAGGGTTTGTCAACTCTTCTTAGTAAGGCTTGTAATAACTGCCTAGCATTCTGAAAATCACCCTTATAAAGCATTGCTTTTCCCTCACATGCCAAACGATAGGCAATATCAGCAGTTAGGGTGTCATCGACAATCTGAGTTTTTTTATGGGATGCAATCCCATTCTCTGAATGCCACCGAGCAGAGCGAATCTCTCCGCCCTCATCCCATTGAATCATATATTCAGCTTAGTTCAATTAGGTCGGAGGATGATCTTCTGGGTTTATATCTAGGGCAATCAAGAAGCGGGATACCATATTGTAGGCGGCAACTACTGTTACCAACTCCACCGTATCCTTGCTACCTAATTCTTCTTGCAAGCGCCTCATTAATTCTGTATCAACTTTGATATTGCGGGTCATCTGAAAGGTTAAATCAGCAGCATCGTTTTCAACTTGTGTAAAGAGACTTCTCGAAAAAGTAGCTTGACCAATTAATCTGAGTCCTTGAACCTGCTCTTCAGTTCCACCCGCCTTCTTAAAAGGAGGGGCATGGTGAAAGAACTCATATTCAGCGCCATTGAGAACGGCTACGCCACACATCGCTAACTCACGTAACTTGGGATCTAAAGACAAGTTATTGCGAATTTCACCAATGAAATGATTCCAACCCTCGGCAATTGGAACGCTGTGAAGAAGCATGCGGTCTAAATTAATAAACTGACCACCACGTCTTTTGCGAATAGCAGCGACTAGCTCAGCTGGCTCTGCTAAATCCATCGGTTGATAAGGAATTAAACGTTCAGGCATATCTTCTTTCTACTGAGCAGTTTCTTTAATATTGTTCTCAATGACAAATTTTCCCCAGATACCAATTTGTTTGCCAATAAATTCACGGGCAGTTTCTGAAGATCCGCCAATAACTTCAATTCCTTGCGACTTAAATTTCTCCGCAACTGCTGGATTTTTCAAAGCCTTATTCAAAGCCACGTTCATCGCATCAATAATTGCTGGTGGAGTTTTGCCTGGGGCTAAGACTGCCCACCAAGCTGGAGCACTGAATCCAGGAAAGCCACTTTCAGCAACAGTAGGCACATTAGGTAGACCTGGGACTCTTTTGGTAGTTGTAATGACTAAGGGAATTAAGCTGCCACTCTCAATATGGGGTTTGACTAAAAACTCGGAGCCAATCGCTAACTGCACCTGCCCACCAAGAGCATCTTGCATTAAGGGGCCGCCGCCACGATATGGAATGTGGTTCCAATCAAATCCTGCCTGCTTAGCAAGACGCGCCATTGCTAAATGGCCTAGGCTACCAATACCAATGGAGCCATAACTAAATGGCTTGCCCGCCTTAGACATTTCTGCAAGTTGTTTGAAACTAGTAATACCTGAATTCTTACTTGCGACCAATACCATCGGCGAGGTACCCACCAAAATGACAGGTGCAATATCTTTAATCGTGTCATAGGGAAGCTTGTCTTTAAGGGATGGATTCACGCCATGGGTATCAAAGACTACTGCGAAGGTATATCCATCAGCATCGGCCCTTGTCATTGCGGAAGTACCAATCACACCAGATGCACCCCCAATATTTTCAACAATGACGTTTTGCTTTAATTCAGACTGCAAAGCCGGAGCCAAAACACGAGCAACTTGATCTACCGATCCACCAGGCGGAAATACCGCAATCAAACGAATCGGCTTTTGGGTAGGCCAAGCCCCTATCCCAGCAGTTTGGGCAATCGCAGAACTAGTAGCCCCCAAAGCAAATAGAGCTAGAAATAAGATGCTTTTGGCCATTTTGGCTAGATGCAGCATGGGTTGTCTCCTTTAAATAAGACCTCAAGATTACCACCCCCAAGGTGTATTTGCTCGATAATGACGGGGTAGCCCAAAGAGAGAAAAAATGAAGTCGATCTTAAATATTGCCGCATATCTATTTGTTAGCCTCGATGGTCTAACAGACTTGCGCGTCAAAATGCTGAACGAATGTAATGGCCGAGGGCTTAAAGGCACCATTTTGCTCACTGGCGAAGGCATCAACCTGTTTTTGGCTGGCAAAGAGATAGAGCTACGTGGCTTTTTGGATTGGCTGCGCTCAGACCCGCGCTTTACACCTCTTGAAGCAAAAGAAAGCTGGTCAGAAGATCAACCGTTTAAGAAGATGTTGATCAAACTCAAAAATGAAATTATTCGTATGAATCATCCTGCGATTCGACCTGAAGAAGGTCGCGCAAATTTCATTAAGCCCAAAAAACTACAAGAGTGGCTTGATCGCGGTACCGATGACTTAGGCCGCCCCGTAGTCATGATAGATACACGCAATGCGTTTGAAGTTGACTATGGCACTTTTGAAAATGCCCTGCACTTCAATATTGAAAAGTTTACAGAATTTCCAAAAGCAATTACTGCGCATAAGGAAGCTCTCACAGATAAAACACTGGTGAGCTTTTGTACTGGTGGCATTCGTTGTGAAAAATCAGGTCTCTATATGCGTGAGATAGGTATGCAGCATAGCTACCAACTCGAGGGTGGCATTCTCAAGTATTTTGAGGAAGTTGGCTCCGCGCATTACAAAGGTACCTGCTTTGTCTTTGATGAGCGCGAAGCGCTTGAGCCCACTCTAGACTCCATCCCGATTGAGCACTCCATTCGGACAAAACTCAAGGTCGAATAGATGATTTAAGCTGACTTACCCACCAAAGTCATATGCTCCACATAGGGCGGCTTTGCGAAGAAAGGTCCCACAATGGCACGCCAATCCGCAAAGGCGGTAGACCCCCGAAAATCTACAGTATGGTTCTCCAGAGTTTCCCAATAAATAAGTAATAAATAGCGGGATGGTGTTTCGATGCTGTGGTTAACCTTATAACCCTTGAAGCCCTTTGCCTTTGAGATCACAGTATCCACACCCCGCAAAATAGCCTCTTCAAACCCCTTCTGCTTGGCTGGGTCAATTTCTATGTCGCAGTGTTCCAAAATCATGGTGTTTCCTTAATCAAAATAGATTACTTATCAATAGTAAACTTACTATATAAGATTGTATTCATACATAACAATAATCCGGACCTGAGAGACATGTCTAAAGCTATTAATCGGCCAATGCCGATTTTTTTATCCTTTATTGCCACCATTTTTGGCTTGACGATTTGCCTGGGAGCTCAAGCCCAAACCGCTGGAGTTTACCCAGTTAAACCTATCAAGCTAATAGCCCCTGTTGCCGCTGGCGGAGGCCTCGATAATATTGCTAGAGCAGTCGCAGAAAAACTCTCGCGCTCCCTAGGTCAAACAGTCGTCGTTGAAAATATGGGCGGCGGGGGTGGATCGATTGCATCCCAAGCAATTGCTAAAGCTCCAGCCGATGGTTACACCTTGATGATTGCCTACGTAGGCACTCATGGCACCAACCCTGCAGTGCGTAAACTCCCTTACGATGCTATCAAGGACTTCACTCCCATTGGCATGATTGGCGCTACACCGAATGTTTTAATCATCAATCCAGAGTTGCCAATTAAAAACTTTAAAGAATTTGTGGATTACGCTAAAAAGAATCCTGCCAAACTCAGTTATGGCTCAGCAGGTCCTGGCACTCTCACTCATCTGGGTATGGAGCAGTTGAAATTAGCTGCGGGGATATTCATGGTGCATGTACCTTATCGCGGCGTTGGCCCCGCTTATACGGATTTACTGGCAGGCCAGACTCAGGTGATGCTTCCCACTTTATTTGCTGGTCTACCCTACATCAACTCGAATCGAGTACGTGGGCTTGCTATTACTGGAACCAAAAGAAATTCTGCTGCGCCAACTATTCCAACTTTTAAAGAACTTGGATACGATGGTTTTGATGGTCAACAATGGTATGGCGTAGTAGGGCCTGCAAATTTGCCCCCAGCTGTTGTCGCTAAATTAAACACTGAACTCAATAAACTGTTGGCACTACCTGACTTCTCCGAAAAAATGACGAGCGAGGCGATGACATTGATGCCAATGACTCCGCCCCAATTTAGCAATTACATCAAAGACGATATAGCACGCTGGGCCAAAGTAGCCAAAGATCGCCATATCGAGATTGACTAGCTCAATACACTCCAACCATTTAACTATTTTTTATATTCACAGGAAATCATATGTCTCACGCTATCACTGCAGCAGCTGATCTAAATGCCCCACCAGTAACAAAAATTTTGGCGGAGTTTGTTGCCTCACACCCAAGTCAAGGATGGGCACCGGAAGTGGATCACGAGGCACATCGCACTTTCTTAAACTGGTTAGGTTGCGCTATTGGTGCCGCTAACCATGAGAGCGTAGAGTCTTCCTTGGCAGCCATCCGAGAATTTCAGCCAGCTCCACAAGCCAGTATCTTGGGGCGCAAGGACAAAGTGGATATGGGTGGCGCAGCTCTCATTAACGGCAT
>Ga0209400_1002413_pt1 | contig 14196 bp, 16 predicted proteins | sample M_130807_EF_Meta_FD_187313 | JGI IMG/M metagenome (GOLD analysis project Ga0209400, IMG submission 187313) | Freshwater microbial communities from Lake Montjoie, Canada to study carbon cycling - M_130807_EF_MetaG (SPAdes) (version 2) | ecosystem: Environmental > Aquatic > Freshwater > Lake... | reverse complement strand
ATGGTACTGATCCAGATGAAATTATGGAATTTATTTTGAAGTATGTTGACCGTGAAGCAATGTATGAACAAGAACTAAAGAGTAAATTGGAAGACTTTTATAAAGTTCTTGGTTGGGATTATCCTAATGAAAATGATGCTAAAGCTAGTGAGTTTTTCGGATTTTAATTATTATGAGTAAATATAAAGAAATGTTAACCATTCCATTAGAGAGTGGATTGAATATCCCTCTGTATCTAAATGCTCCACATTTTGTTATTTCTAATGGGTATAACAGAGTGGTTATAGGACAACGGGGACCATATGTGGAATTTAATAAAAATCAAATCCGTTGTAATGCATTGCATATACCAAGTAGTCAATTATATAGATTAAGTGATCCAAAAGTATATTATATTGAATTTAGAACAACCGATTTTGATGCAAAAGTATATTATCAAATGAGAAGTGTAGCATATGCAGACTATAAGATAGGATGTTTTTATATTTCACCAAATGATTTATTTAAAGTTGACGGATCTCCCTGCATAATTTTGCCGGACGAATGTACAGATACAGCTAAACAATTTTTTGACTTCGAATCAAAATAAAAAATAGACAAAACAAAAAAACAGTGGTATATTAAAAAAGTTATGACAAAAGAAACATTAAAAACATTTATTAATAAGTATTATCTAGGTGGAACAGTCGAATCCGTAAAGTGGGTTGCGAATACATCAAACAAACAATTGATTACAAATGCAATTACAGAGGATAAGAATGTTCTATTGAAGGTAACCCTCAACAACTTCAGTGATTTAGAAGATGGTGAATTGGGTATCAACGATACATCAAAGTTGGTTAAACTTCTTGGTGTATTGAAAGATGAAATCAAGACAGAATATAATAAAGTTGGTGATAAGATTACTAGTGTAGTATTCAGTGACGAAAGTACTGATGTACAGTATGTTATTGCAGACTTGAGTGTAATTCCATCTGCTCCTCCACTTAAGAAGATTCCACCGTTTACGGTTGAAATTCCAATGGATGCTGACTTTATTTCAAAGTTTGTATCATCCAAAGGTGCATTGGCTGATGTAGATACATTTACATTGACGATGAATAAGAAGGGTAAGTTGGAAATGATTATTGGTTATTCAAGTATCAATAGTAATCGTATTAAATTGGCAGTAAATGCTGTTGAAGGTAAAGATACTGTTACCAAGAACATTAACTTCAATGCAAATCATCTAAAGGAAATTCTTCTTGCTAATAGGGATTGTACCAATGCTCACTTGAAGGTAAGTGAAGCTGGATTGGCAAGTGTTGAATTCGTATGTGGTGACATTACTGCTGAATATTACCTCGTTGAAGTCAAGAGTATTGATTAATTATTATTAATGAATGTGACCCCCGTATATTGTAAAGTATACGGGGTTTTTTATGAGTTGACATTTACATTTTTTGTGGTAAACTATTAAAGATATGGGTTTTATTGAATTTGAAGAAATTAAACAGACTGAAACGCAACATTATCTGTGGGTTGAGAAGTATCGTCCCAACACATTGGAAAATTATATTGGAAATCAACAGCTAAAGGATACTGTAAAGAGTTATATTGAAAAACATGATATTCCACATTTGTTGTTTTATGGTACTGCGGGTACTGGTAAGACAACCTTGGCTAAGACAATTACAAAGAACATTGATTGTGATGTGATGTATATCAATGCATCAGATGAAAACAGTGTAGATAATGTAAGAACCAAGATTAAGAGTTTTGCTAGTAGTGTTGGATTTAAAAAGATTAAGGTAATTATTCTTGATGAATCTGATTTCTTAAGTCCGGAAGCTCAAGCGGCTCTTCGTAATATGATGGAAACCTATAGTTTGACTACACGGTTTATTTTGACTTGTAACTATGTGGAAAAGATTATTCCAGCTCTAGTTTCCCGTTGTCAGACATATAAGATTGAACCATTGAGTAAGAAAGAAGTAGCGGTACATCTAAAAACTATTTTAGACAAAGAAAATGTACAATATACACCAGAAGATTTGGGTTATATTGTTAACACATACTATCCAGATATTCGTAAGATTCTTAATTACAGTCAACAGAGTGTTATTGATAATAAAATTAAAATTAGTGAATTGAATAGTACCAATGTTGATGTTAAGAACAAGATTGTAGACTTATTAAAGAGTCGTAGTTCAACTGCTTTTAATGATATTAGGCAATTAGTTGCTGATAGTGATATCAAACATTATGAAGAGATTTATGAAGTATTGTTTGATAAGGTGGATGAATATTCAAATAATAAACAGACACTTGTAATTTTAACTTTGGCGGAATATATATATCAAAGTGCAATGGTTGTAAATCGTGAGATTACTTTTATGGCTTGTATTGCAAAGTTACTTAAAGATTTAAAATAATGGTTTCTACTGACAAATTTAATTTGTTACATAGTTATATCTTCAGAAAGAATAATGTTATAATGGATAATACATTTTCATATAAAGATAAATCTATACTGTATATTTGTCAGAATGGTACTAGCGGATATGCAAATGCTGCTAAAGGATATATCTACGATTATATTGGTAAAAAGATACCAGTAAAAACTCAATATTTTAATTGTAGTGATGAAGTAAATGAAAATGATAGATTTCATCAATATTTAGACTCAAACACATCAATAGATATTGATTACAATACAATTATTGTACATTCTACTCCTGATATATGGACAATGGTAATTAAGAATACTCCTAATATCAATTTGGAAGGTAAACTTGTTATTGGAAGAACCGTGTGGGAATTTGAAAAATTGTTACCTGCATGGGTGGATGCGATTAATACTAGTATAGTTGACATTGTTAGTGTTCCCACTGAATGGAACAAACAATGTTTTATTAATAGTGGAGTAATTAAACCCGTTATAGTTGAACCGCACGTTTATGTAGATTATCCACACAAAAATGTTGGTCTAACAACACTATCTAAAAAAAGTATAGTTATATCAAAAGATGAAAATCTTACAGGTTTAAATTTGAATGAATATTACAAATTTTATTGTATAGGTCAAATGATTGAAAGAAAAGGTATTATTGAAACAATTGATGCCTTTTGTAATACATTCACATCTAAAGATAAAGTTGTACTATTTGTTAAAACATTTAAATTGAATTATAGTAAAGAAGAACAACAAAAATGTTTTCTTGAAATAGTAAAAATTACAGATAAGTATGATCACGCACCGATCATTTATATTAAAGAAAATTTAAATTACGATGAAATTAAGTCATTGCATGAAATTGGTGATTGTTATGTTCATTTAACTAAGACTGAAGGATTTTGTTTAGGTGCATTTGATGCATTTAATAATGATAAAAAAGTAATTATTACTGGTTATGGTGGACATACAGAATATCTAGGTAAAGATTATGATGGTTTAGTTGATTATAAACTTAATCGGTTATCAATTAATGAAAGTGTATTTTTTCAATTTAAGTTAGATAACACATATAAATGGGCAATTGCAAATAAAAATCATGCAATACATTTATTAAAAAATAAAATAAAAAAAGAAACTATAGAATTATATTTAGACAAAAATTTTTACCCAAAAGAAATTTTTGAAAATGAAAATGATAATATTGCTAGATGGATTAGTGGATACGCAGAAATAGAATTTAACAATATCATTTTAAATGAAAATGTAACTATATCATTTACGAATCACAACTCAAATAATAAAAGAATAAAGTTATATACTGAAAATATTGTAATTGAAAAAGAAATTACTGTTGGATCTTTTAATATAAATTTTAATATTAAAGGAAAGTATCTAAAGATAGAATGTGAAACTACATTTGAACCTAGATTAATGTATGCTGAATGCACTGATACAAGAATTCTCGGAATTGTAATTAATGATATTTCCATATCAAATAAAAATATTATTGTTACAAATAAATTTTTGTTCGATAATATTAAAAAAGATGTAAATTATAACTCTTTAAATTTCAATTTAAAATCAATTTTAAATAAAAAAGTAGGTATAATAGGATATATTCCTACTGACGATTCTACAAACACTCATATATCTTTTTTAAAGAATATAAATAGATATAAATCTTTTGCAGATATAATACTGTTTTCGGAAGGGACTTGGGGTAATACACTTAAAGTAGAAAATCCAATTGATGTTGTTAGTAAACATAAAGACAAAATTGGTTTGTGGACATTTTATCATTGTCTTAGAATTGCCAAAAAATATAATTTGGATTATTTTTTGATGTTGGAATCTGATTGTAGAGTATTTAAAAATGATTGGGACTATGAATTATTTGAATATGCTATAAAAAATGATGTATATTGTCATGGAAGTCTAAATATTAATAATTTTCATAATGATTTAAATCTGTTGAATGAAATTAATATAAAAAATAAAAATTCATATTATAATGTTATAAATCACGGAAAAACAGGAAATATGATTCCTAATGTTTGGACAAACGGAGCATTAACTGTTTACAAAACTGATATTTTCTTTGAATTTTTAAATGATGAATTGACTGACATTTTAAAACATTGGACTGCATGGGATTTTGATAGTGGAAATTTAATTATAAAATCTATAGGACTAAAAGAAAGTGTTAAAAAAATAACACATTGCGATAAGATTGCATCTAATGTAGATACATTGGTTCCTTTAAATTATGTAATTAAAAATAGAAATATGTTTAATGCAATTCATCCTGTAAAAACAAAATGGATGCCTCCAATCTCAAATGAATATAATTTTTATCATGGTGGTGATTTGGGTGATATCATTTATTCCTTACCTTCAATTAAATTGATTTGTGAAGGAAATTTGATTATAGGAAATCATGATTTTTCAAATGAAAAATTAACATGTAGAGAAAAGTTTAATTTAAATAGATATAATTTCATCTTACCTTTATTGAAGACAATTGATTATATCAAATCAATTTCATATAATGATAATTTATCTACTGATATAGATTATAATTTTAATGAAATGAGATATTACTGGAATGATGGTGATTATAGAAAAATAAAAAAAATTGACAGATTGACGGATGCATACTTGGATTTAGTTGGAGTTTTGCCTTTATTCGATGAAAAACAACCGTGGATCACTGTTGACAAAAAATTTGTTAGTAAATATATAATATCTAGATCATTTAGATATAGAGACAATGATTTTCCATGGAAAGAAATATATGAAATAGTAAAAAATGATGTAATTTTTATTGGCACAATCGAAGAATATAATGATTTTTGTACAAAATTTGGATACATTAAACATTATATAGTAAAAGATGCATTGGATATGGCACAAATAATTAATGGTGCAAAATGTTTTATAGGAAATCAATCATTTCCGTGTTCATTAGCAGTAGCTTTAAATATACCAATTATACAAGAATATTTCGATGCGGCAAAAGACTGTATTTATATAAGAGACAACTTTAAAACGAAAGAAAACTACAAGGATATATTTATATGAAAATTTATAATATTAAGATTTCAAAAGAAATGACATTTGCATCAGAAACCAGTACAAGATTACACTTATTAAAACCTTATTGTCAAGGAAACGGAGTGGACATTGGATCTCAAGGGTCTCCTGTAAATATAAATTCGATTCAAATTGAATTTGATAGATTTAGATTTGAAGAAGATGTTCCAATTCAATGGGAAGGTGATGGTATTAGTAATTTGCCTTTTAAGAATAATGTATTGGATTATGTTTATTCCGGTCATTTAATTGAAGATTATGAAGACTGGATTTCAATATTAAATGAATGGAATAGAGTAATAAAAATAGGAGGATATATTGTCATAATGGTTCCGGATCATAATAAATTCAGAGAATGTGTATCAAAAGGACAGCCAGATAATTTAAATCATAAACATGAAAGTTATCCTGGAGAATTGTCATCATATTACAAAAAACATTTTTTAAATTTTGACATTATATGTGATTATATTACTGACAGTTATAACATTTTGTTTGTTGCAAAAAAAACGCAGTGTTTTATTAAAAAAATATAATTTATATATGTTATTTAATATAGAAGATTTACAGATTAATATTTTAAAAAAATTTGATGGAATTAACAATTATTTTAATCCTTCTTTTTTAAACGGAAATTTTATTTTTCGTAGAGAATCTCTATATCAAGAAAAAATGATTGTAAGCGATATTGTAGATGTAAACGATAATTTAATTTTGGGGAATAATATTGATGAAAATTATTTTTGGTCTTATGAAGATGCTAGATTTATAAATAATAATGTAATAAGTGTCGCCTGTTGTAAAAAAAACAAAAGCAATCCAATTGAAGTAATTAATGTTGAACAAAAAAAATATAATTTATATTCAAAAACTTTTACGCATTATAAAACTCAAAACTCTTATTATGAAAAACATTGGCAATTTTATAATAAATATATAATATATCATGTTGATCCATTTACTATATTAACAGATGACGAAATCGTTCAGTATAAAAAAGAAATAAATTGGAATCCGTGGATTAAAAAATATGGAAAACCAGGATTAAGTTCTAATATATTTGATATTGATGGTAATAGATATATTTTATATCACAGCTATAAATCAATTAATGGCGTAAATTTAAAATATTATTCTGGCATTTTAAAATTAAATGGATCTTTACATCCAATATGTTATACATCAGATTCTTTATTTCCATCAGTTGAAGATTATGACAGAGAAACATTTATTAATTATTTCAATTGGAAAAGAAAATTATACAACTGTCCAACTATTGTAGATGTAATATTTCCTATGAATGTTATTGTAGACGATGAATATGTAAATATATATTCTGGTATTAATGATTGTATTTGTGCAAATATAAAAATTGATAAACAGTTATTTATTAATGTAATAAAAAATGCAAATTATATTATTGCATAAATTTAAATTATGTATACAAAAATAAATATTTATTATTCCGACAACGGAGTTGGAATTGTAAGTGATAATATATTAATAAAAAATTTATTAAAAGATTATGATGCAATTTCTTATATTCGAAATAAAACAAATGATTATAGAAACTCGGATATAGGCATTCATATTCAGGATTTTGATATTAAATTGATATCAAATAATAAAATAAATATTTTAATCATAAATGAAGAATGGTATCCAACTTCACAGTTAAATGATATTAATCATATAAATTATATATTTGTAAAATCATCGTATGCAAAATCATTATTAGATTCATATCATAAAAATGTAATTTGTACTGGTTTTTTTAGTTTGGATCGATATTTCTTTCCAAATCATACAAAAAAAGTTTTACATTTTAAAGGTAAATCTATACAAAAAAATACTGAATTAGTATTAAATAATGACAATATTAAAGTTTTGAATTCTGAAGAAATGTACTTATCTGAAAATGAAGTTTCGTATGAACTCAATAATAATGATATTCATATATGTTGTAGTTTATACGAAGCTTGGGGACATTACTTATGGGAAGCAATTAGTTGTGGTAAATTGGTAATTTGTAGTGAAATACCTGTTTTCAAAGAATATTTGAATCCCGATTTAGTTAAATTTGTACCAATAGAGAAAGAAGAAAAATATGTTATTAACTACAGATTTTTAAATAACAATTTATTTAAGTTTAGAAAAGGATATTTTGTAAACAAATCCAAAATTAATGAATTGTTGGGAGAAAAAGAATACTTATTTGACTTTCAAAAAAAGAATTGTGATAATATAAGACAACATTTTTTGGATGTGAATAAAACAAATAAAAATAAATTTTTAAATACAATCAAAGATATAATATGAGTTTAACTCTTACTAAAAATATATTTAACAAATATAAATACGAACACGAAATATTCATAGAAACTGGCACTTACAAAGGTGGGTCAGTTGAACTTGCTTTACAATGTAATTTTAAAAAAATATATACTATAGATATATCAACACAGTACAAACATGAATGTGAAATTAAATTTGAAGAATCGTTAAAAACCAAACAAGTTGAATTATTATTTGGTGACACTGTTGATGTTTTACCCAAAATTGTTAGTAACATCACAAATCCATGTTTATTTTGGTTAGATTCTCATTTTGATATGCATGCAGATGTTAAAGGTAAATTTGAATGTCCTATATTACAGGAATTAGATATTATAAAATCTTCTAAAATTAAGTTCCATACAATTATGATTGACGATTTAAGAATATTTAAAAATCAAACTGAGTGGGGGGTTGGTATTTACATTGAAGACATTAAATCTAAATTAAAGGATATTAATCCGTCATATAAATTTTTCTATGAAAATGGATGGGCAGATAACGATATTCTAATTGCTAGATATGAATAAAAAACTAATATTATTTAGTCATCATTATGTAAATGACATCATTATTGACCGATTTGATAATTTAAAACATTTAAATCCAAATTGGGATATACTGCCAATAGGATTTTACGGGTACAATTTATTGCCCAATTCAATAGTTACACATAAAGAAAAATACCCTACTAATCACGAATTAATTAAATTTTCACATGTATCCAATGTAGATTGGGCAGATCCCGATTTATTTCTTTACGACGGTTATTTACAAAAATCAAATTATGATTCATATTTTTTATATGAATATGATACTATTTGCAATGTTCCTATAGATTCATTTTTTAATACTAATTTAGACTTTTTTGGAAACTATATAAGTGATCCTGCACCAGAAGATTGGTGGTGGGTAGAAAAATATAGACAGTTAAATGTATACAATATACATTTTAAATATTTATTCGGATATGGTGCATCAACATGTGTATATACGACTAATGATATTATTAGTAAATGTGCAAAAGAAGTTATAGAAAATAAACATTTATATAATAATATGTTGTCGGAAGTTAGAGGTGGGACTTTGGTTAGTCAATTTACTAATTTAAAAAAAGGAAAAGAAGATATAGAAAATTATATCAGTTGGAAAATGGATTTGTTGAATATTGATAAAACAAAAGATTATTTTTATCATCCAATTAAATAAATTGTGTGTTTGTCCATTAATTCTAACATTTTTTCTTTAATCACAGAAGTTTGTTCTTCAAACCAAATTGTAAACAATTCATTTCCTTTAATACCATCATAATTTTTATGAGTTGGATGGTTTACTAATATAGTATAATCTCTTAAGATATATTTATTTTGCAACACACATTCGGCAGAATAATACCAATCTACACCATATCCAATTATATTAGTATCTAAATTATATATAATTTTATCTTTTGTTATTTTTGTATTTATAAACCAACATGTACAATCTGTATTTGGTACTTCATATATATTTTCCTCCACTTTATTTAATAAGTCAATATTGTATTTATGCCATGTATAGTCTACATTGGGGGCGTATATTCCAACATCATATTTTGATACAATTTCAAAAAATCTAGAATATAATTTTTCAAAATCTTTAACAATTGCATCCGATTGTATATGAAATACGAAATCAGTATCGGAATCAATATTTGATACTAATGTATTCCACTGTTCTGCAAAATAACCATCATTTAAATTAATCCAATGATCACGTTTTTCATTTACATTTGAATTAATAACTGTTGTTTTTCCATATTTACTAATTTTTGATTCAATATCAATGGCATTTGGAACAAATTGATTCCATGTAAAAATAAAATTTTGAATTTTCATAATACTGTATTATTTTCTCTATATGATTTTATATCCCAATCTATAAATTTGAAAGGTGTATTTTTTAATTGAAATTTGTGGTGATATCCGACATTATAAAAATAATAAATTTTATTTTGGGGGATGAACAAATTTACATATATAAATCTAAATAATGCATCTCCCCATCTATATTTTATAAAGCCATTCGTTTTATCTAAATGTTCATATAAATCTATATGATTATCAACAATGAATTCTGATATTTTTACTATTTCAAAATTGTTATAATAACAGAAATTAAGTTGATTTGAATGATCTTTGATAATATAATTTTGAATGTTATCCTTATTTTTTAAATATGATTTTACTTCATCTACTAATAACAAAGTAACTTCCGGCGGTTCATTTAATATGGTTATATAACCGTAACTCATATCCAATGATGTAAATTCTGTAAACAAATCTCGTACTAGTTCCGTAAATCTAGAATCCGTATCTAATCTGAGATAATAAGTGTAGTTATATAACTTTAATATTTTAAAAAGTTCTCCCGAAAAAAATCTACACATTAATCTATAAGACAATCCAAATCCAAATACTTTTTCTGAAATTTCTTGTTTATAATTTATATTTGAATCAAAGTCTTCAATTTCATGAAATATTATGTTTTTACCGTTATATTTTACAACATCGTTAATATAACATTTATCTTTTTTTTCAATAAAAACAAGTAAATCAATATTTGGGTTATTTGGTATAAAATATTGATTTAAATTTAAAATCAAATTATTTAAATCGTTGTTGTTAAGTCTAGCAAGCGTTAAAACACAATAACTCATATTTATACATATGAATGATGTTTTTGAAAAAATATATAATGATAAAATATGGGCATGTGGTACAATACTAAGTGGCGCAGGATCTTGTCCTATAGGAGCCGCAGATTATATCAATTTTTTAAAACAATATAAGAACAGAAATGTTCTGGATTTAGGATGTGGAGATTTATCAATTTACAATAAAAATATATTCTTTAATAATTATATTGCAGTTGATGTTGTTGATATTCCAAAATATGTTGATATTAATGATATCAAATTTATAAAATCAGATATTATTTCATTTAATTATCATCTATATGATTTTAATCTTATAATAATAAAAGATGTTTTTCAACATTTATCTAATCAAACAATAGTTGAAATATTAAATATTTTAAGAAAAATTAATTGTGAAATATTAATAACTAATGATTTTAATGATAAAGAAAACGATGATTGTCGGATAGGACTTCATAGAAATTTAAATTTATGTGAATATCCTTTTAATATAACTCCGATAAATAGATATAAATGGATTTCAAAAGTTGACGGTAGATTAAAAGAAACGGTAATTTGTAATTTATATGGAAACTGTGAATAATTTTTTTGGAAATATGTATATTGTTTTTACATAATGTAACAATTCAAAACTATAGTCTAAAATAATAGATATTAACTGTTGTTTACTTATATTTATAGTTATGTCAAAAACTATAAAATGGGATACAGTGACGTTTCTTTAGGATTAAATTTTATAGACAATAATATTAAGTTGGAACACATAAATAATTGTTGTAGACGTTATTCTACATTAAATAATACGGGTAATATAAGTAATTTATACTCATTTCATTATGTAACTACTGATGATAGTATGATGTTTTTATATAATAAAATCTAAACAGTAATAATAAAAGATTTTCCAAAAGTAGCATATGTCTTATATTCAATATAAGACCATTTATTTTGATTTTCAAAGAATTCATAAAAAGCTTTTTGTTCACCTTTATTTTTATTACCTTTAAAATTAAACCAATCATCAAATAATAAAACAGTTCCTTCTTGTATGATTGATTCTATACCAAATAACACTGTTTTTGTAGAATCATATAAATCACAGTCAATATGTATTAAAGCGGCTTTATTATATTTACTATTAATTGTGATTGGAAGTGTATCGGAGAAATTGCCAGTTTCAATATATGGTTCTGACAATTTACATTCTTTGAATAATTCATATATTACTTTAGATGATACGTCATCGCCTATATTTAGCATAGGATGGTAAGAATGGTTAATACTAAACATATCTTTTTTCCATCTTGGATGATTATCTGATTCAGGCAAACCGTTAAAAGAATCAAATCCAACAATTTTACGTTCAAAATTAATTGAATGTATACCTTTTTTATTCATTTCATGATAATATGAAAGTAAAGCTAAGCTTCTGCCTGTATATACACCAAATTCGATTATATCACCTTCAATTAATTCATAATCTATAAACCTAGTAGCATCACGAAACATGGTATGTCTGATATCAAAATCTATTAACTTATTGATTGTTTCCATTATTTCTATATATATCTTAAAATAATATGTTATTAAAAAATCGCATTTGTATATTGTTTTTACATTATGAAAATAATGATGTAACTATTAACCATTACGAATTATTAAAAAAATATAATCCTACAAAAAACATTTATCCGATTGGATTTGAAAATCATAATTTAATTGATGGTTCTCATGTTGTTCGTAAAAGTAAATTATATCCAAAAAATGACATCATAAATAAAAATTGTAAAAAAGAATATTGGAGTGAAGCCGATTTATTAATATATGATTTTTATTTAAAATATCCTAATTTACCAACTTATTTAGTAATGGAATGGGATACATATTGTAATTGTCCATTGGAACAATTTTATGGAGATGCATTAAACATGAATTATTTTAGTCATTGTATAGTTCGTAAAGAAAATTTAAAAAATTGGTGCTGGTATATACAATTATCATCTTCTAAAAAATTAATACCTAATATAGGTGGAATAGGACCAACTTCTGGTTTATTTTTTACTAGATATGTGTTATCATCAATAGTAAATAGAATATTATCTTCTCCTAGAACATATGATAATATGTTTTCAGAATTAAGATTGGGTACATTATTACAACAATCTGGGTATACACTAAATAAACCATTTTTAAATTCCGAATCTTATATTAATTGTAAGATTGATGATATCACATTTGATCCATCAAAACCCGGATATTACCATCCAATCAAAACTATAGTCTAAAATAATAGATATTAACTGTTGTTTTCTTATATTTATAGTTATGTCAAATACTATAAATGAAAATGATTTGGGAGATAGAATGTACACAGGACAATCTTTTGTACAAGGTGGATTAGGCGGTGCTTCTAGTTTGGGTACTTATAGTTCACCTGATGTGTCCCAAAATCCTGGTTCATTCAAATATGCTCCGACTATAGCTGGTTCTGCAAGTGATATTAGTACACATCCACCTGAAGATTATGATAATAAATCAACATATGATCCAGGTCAATATCAAAAAGACATTCAAGATATCAAATACAAGGTAACACCAGATGAAGTTTTAGCTGGTTTACAATATGAATTGAAGAAAATGGTGTTTAAAAGAAAAGACTTGGCTAAAGAATTGGTGGTAAGAAATCTTAAAGAAGATAACAAATACTACAGTAAATTGCATATGTTAAATATAGATGATGATGACAAGTTACCCGCAAAACCATCATTTATGAGTCCCGAATCAAAATCACAACCATATAATTTAAAAGCTACACCACAACAAGAAGTTGTAGATTATCGCACACCACAAGAAAAGGAAATTGGTAAAATCATTAGAGAAATGGCACAAAAGAAATATGAAAAACGATTCCCAAAAGCCTAAAAAAGAACCAAATGATCCATTAATCGGTGATCCCAGAATGAAGGGTAGAAGATGGATGATTGATGCATATTGGGATGCCGGTAAAACTTTCAACAAAATTGATAAAATGAAAAAACTTAACGAATTTGATAAATGGACAGATACTGACCACAATGATTGGGATGTATCATATAAAGAATTTTATGAGCATTTAACGGAGGAAGTTAATACACTTACTGGTGGCATAGGTGACATCACTGCTCCTAGTAGTGTAAATACCAAAGAATTATCAATTGGTGTTCAAGTTGAAATGGAACATACCAACGATGAAAAAATTGCAACTGAAATTGCAATGGATCATTTAACTGAAGATCCCGAATATTATTCAAAATTGGTTGCTGCGGGATTAGCTACCGAATTTAAATCATCAACAAATTCGGGTTTAGGCGACCCAAATCAAAGTTTAAATGATGAAGCAAGAGTGGGAAATAACAGTGTTACTGGTGGTAATATGGGTGGCACAATTGGTAAAACATCTAATGGACAAGTAGAAGGAAGAAGAAGTTTACCAATAGTTGATAAAACGGTTGAAATTGATATTGAAGAACCTACTTTAAACGAAGCAAAGAAAAAGAAAAAGAAGAAAGGTGCAAAACCTACTAATCCATCATTATGGTCTTCTTGTAAATCATGGGCAAGAAGAACATTTGATGTATATCCCAGTGCTTATGCT
>Ga0209400_1002410_pt1 | contig 14208 bp, 26 predicted proteins | sample M_130807_EF_Meta_FD_187313 | JGI IMG/M metagenome (GOLD analysis project Ga0209400, IMG submission 187313) | Freshwater microbial communities from Lake Montjoie, Canada to study carbon cycling - M_130807_EF_MetaG (SPAdes) (version 2) | ecosystem: Environmental > Aquatic > Freshwater > Lake... | reverse complement strand
TCTTGCTTGAGCTTTGCTTTCTTTTTGCTGCGTCAAGGATGCATCAGCTTGGTTAAAAGTTTGAGTGGCTGTAGTGTGTGCTCTGGTTGCTGCGTCAAAAGCATCTTGAGCAGTTTGGACTGCTGCCTGTTGAATAGCTAAGGCTGCTCTTGCTTCGTCTAATGCAGTTTGGGCGGAATCCTTGGTGCTCTGGAGAGCCTGTTCCTCAAGGATTGCGTTGTCATACTTTTCTAGGGCTGTTCTTAGGGTAGCCTGTGCTGTTAAAAACTTAGCGTAGTCTGCTTTAGCTGTGGCTACCTTGTCCTCGTAGATTGAAATCTTCGACGTAAGTGAGGAGACTTGTGCTGAGATGTCTTTTGTAGGATACTTAAGTGCATTGGACTTTAGCGTTGCTAGTTGTGTTTTATAGCTAGATAGAGTAGACTCTAAAGTATCGATATCATCGAGAGAAGGAAGTGAAGATGATTGTAACCGTTGACTTAGATAGTTTCTGGGTTGGATTCCTAGGTGCTTGGCTGTCGTTGTTTCTAGTGAGCCTTGTGGTAGGACTTGTCCGAAAGAAGAAGTAGTAACCGCTTTAGCTGATTCTGCCATACAGATAGGCATAGCAAAAAAGAGGGCCGTTGATAAAATCAACGGTCCTTTTTTAATCGTCTTTTTGAAACTCTTGTTACGGCGCTCTCCCTCGCCCTTTTGAGGGCGTAGCACTGTGTTTTCCTAACGGTAGGGTGAAGCTGAAGTCCATTCTATTTTACCAGAAATCTCCGTCACTAATGAAATGGATGCCGACGTAGATGACGTTCATAACTCCGAAGAGTAGGTATATTCCGGGGAATGCGATACTAAGCAAAATAAAGAAAATAACTAAGGGAATTGATGCTAGTAAGGGGATCTTGTCGGAGGCCGAAAATGGGAATGAGATGGGCCATGAAATGAAAAGTAGGGCAGCTAGGATGAGTACCATTATATAAATCCTTTCGGGGTATGTATAGATACTAAGCGAAAAAGCTAATTGTTGTCAAGTCGACGTAATGTGGAGATACTAAGCAAAAATGGGAAAAAGTTTTTCCTAAAAATGGCTAGTATCCTGAATAAATGAATCTATGTATAACTGAATGCTAACTAATATTCCTATACGCGTGTGCGTGTGTGTATAGGGTGGCCCAGAAATAAGTCTGTATTCAGCTATTCAGCTCATACAGCAACATTCATAGTGTGCTAGAGTGTAGAAATGGATGTTAAGATTTTTGCCGTAGGCGGATAGATTGACATACAGAGATACAGCAACATTAATTTGCTAAAGTTAGCAAAGTTAGGTAGAGTTTGATTATGACTGAAAATACAAACCCATTTGAGTTCTTGGACTTCGATGCCGATGAGGTAAAAGAAGCTGAGAAAGAGATTAAAGAACGTGGCCGATACAATCGTGATGGTCGAGTCTGTGCATGTGGACACCCAATGGGTAGACACACGGTTGAGCGTGGAGCTGCATGGTGCAAACCATCAAAGATGGATTGCCCTTGCACCTTTGAGAACATGAGGGCAGTCATTGAGACTGACGATGTTCGTGACTTTCTAAGAAAGACAGTTGGTAGCGGACCAATGCATGCTCTGGGTCGTGGTATCCTAGCTGCAATGGAAAAGTCACACAAGGTTGTGTGGTTGATTGACCAGAAGTGCGACAGATGTAAAGTCGAAGGTCCAATCAGTCCAGTACCAGTTTCCCAGCGAGGTTTCGCAATGTTTGAGGCAACTGGTTATGATGTGCTACTATGTCGTAAATGTAGAGAGGTTGTGTGATGGCTCTTCCAGGAAAATACGAAAGGCTTATTGATTGCCCCGAGTGTATGGGTGAAAGTTCTTACTATGACCCAATCCTAAAAGCCCACACGATTGTCTGCCCCAACTGCGTTGGGGAAGGGACAATCTGTGGCGAATGTTATCGCAATGTCGATAGCTGTCGTGGAGAAGGCACTTGCTGGGAATACGACAATGACGAAACCTTTGACCCTACGGAGAACTATGAGTAACCCAAACAACAACCGCATAACTAAGAAACGCGAATCAGAAATCAAACAAGCTTTTGATGATGTAGATATCATCAGAATCAAAACCGACTTCGGGGTTGTAGAGTTTATCTCTCTTGATGAACTTCCAATGAGCCAGATGGTAAAGTTCATGTCGGCCCCCGGTGAGGAGCGCATGATGCAGATGTTTGAGTTTCTCCAACTCTGTGCGGTGAACCCAGAAGACTGGGAAAAGATTGCTGACCTACCAGTTAGAAAACTTAACCGAATCATCCAACAATGGATGAGTGCAAGTAATGGACCAGGACCAGACCCAACGGGGGGTGAAGACGATGAATGATGAAGACAAGTGGGTAGACTGCCGTGACTGTGATGGTCGCGGAACAATCCAAAACCTGTCGTTTGATCCAGCTCACGATTGTGCATTTGCTTATGACTGTGAGTGCCCAGATGCAGAGCGAACTTTAATTTGCAAAACCTGCGATGGCGATGGTAGCATTGAGAAGCTAGATTGTGAACGATGCGGAGAATACGAACTCTGCGAATGCTAAACGAGGAGTAGATTTTGTCCAAAGAAAACATCTACCATTGCGGATGGTGTATGACTGGGCATCACGACTCTCACAAGGTCAAACTTGAGTATTACGACAAAGTTTGGTATTGTGGGTGTGTACCCTGCAGTACGCAGGAGAAAGAAGAAAAGACAAATGAAGTGGTTCAAGAACCTATTCAAGAGTAAAAACACAATAATTGCTGAGCAGGTTGAAGCCTTCCGTCAGCAAGAAATTCGAAAAAAAGAGCTGCAAAGATATTTGGCTGAACTTGCAAACCATGTAGAGGCAGCTCAAAAGAAAAAGCATGCCGACTCAAAAAAGCCTGTCGTAAAAACACAAGCTAACCTACCGAAAAAGAAAGAAACTAAATGAATAAAGCAGCACTAGAGTCCTACCTAAGAAATCTACTAGGTCAGGCAATTGGCGCAATCGTCATCGTTGGTCAGACTTCGGGAATCACATCCCCAACTGACTTCGGTGTAGCAGAGTGGCTACTTGTAGCTAATGCTCTATGGGCATCTGCAATCCCAACTATCCTTCGTTGGATTAACAAGAAAGACCCAGCATTTGGTCGCGTAGCCGAAGTAGTTGCAAAGGAAGTTAGCACCAAGCTAACCGCCCAAGCTACAAAAGCAAAGCCAGTTGTAAAAAAGAATTCAGTACCTAAGAAGAAGTAATGAATCTTGTAACCGCTGGAGAAGCAGCTCAGGCTGTCTTTGTCTCAAGAGCCATGGTTGGCTATTGGGTTAGAAAAGGCAAAGTCAAAAGGCACTACACCAGCGATGCAAAATATTTCTACCTTGTCGATTTAGAAGAAGTCAAGCAAGCGTCTAAGGGTATGAAAGGTTTGATTGAGGCAGCCCCTCCAAACCTGATTACTCGAAAAGAAGCAGCCGAACTTCTCTGGGTCGGTGAGAATGAAATTAGTTATTACGCCAAGATGGGATACATCACAAAGTATCATGTTTTAGGAAATGACCATCACTACCTCGTAGATAGAGAAGAAGTACGAGCACAGGTTAAGTTGATTCCCCAAAGAATCGAATCCCGAAAGCCAAGACTTCGAGAGCATGCGCTGTCCCAACCAAAGGATAGCCGAGGCTGGTTTTTACCCACAAAATCATAGAGTGCGAAAGCACTTTTATAGAGAACCCCGCTAAAATCAAAACCCTTGATTTTACGGGGTTTTTCTTTTGTTTGTAAATAGAGAAATGCTGTCGTCTCTCTCAATTCCCGAAAAAAACTTTTCGAACTTCGTTTATAGTTGAAATCGTTGGAAGTGTATAAAAAAACTTTCAACGGAGAGAGACCACCTTATCGGCGTTCACCTTCTATGTTAAAGATTTAATAATAGAACAACGCACAAGAGGTCGAGCTGGTCGAAAGTCTCTCCCCACTCGGCCAGCTCGATCCAAACTTTTAACGAAGGTACGTACAATGTCCGAAGAGCTAGAGATCCAAGATCCTTTTGCTAAACCGGAGATGGAACAACCTATTATAGAAATCAACTCAACGTTGAACATCCGGCCCGACTTATCCGAACTTGGAATTGAAGAAACCGATCGCGGCGTGTGCGAGGATACATTTGAGAACCGCTCTATACTACGTCGAGCAAAACTAAACTGGCTACCTGTCTATGCATCAAACGGAATCCCAACCGGCCTGGTACAGGCTATATCCCCAGAAATGGCAACCGAGAAACGCATCATGTCTCTGTCGGAAAAGAAGCCACTTTTAACCGACCCAACAAATAAGAACTCAGATTATTTAACCGGCCTGGATTTAGTGGTGGAGGAAGCCTCCGACTACCTAGTTCCACCTTGGGTTATTGGGGCTACCAAAGTCTGGATTAAAGAACAAGACAATCCACAACCGTCCCCAAAACGTAAACCGGTAAGTCTTCCCCACAGATGTAACGCAGTTAAAGATGACGGTATACGTTGTCTACTTTGGACGTCTGGTCGAATCCAAGATGACGGACTATGTCGGGTACATTTGAGGTCGATCAAACACCGTCCAGGTGATGACATTGAACGAGCTCGTACAAAGTTGACTCAAGCTGCACCTTACGCAGTAGACATGCTTGAAGATATGATGTTGAACGCAGAGTCTGAACCGGTAAAACTAAAAGCTGCAACGGAGATCTTGGACCGAGCGGGGATCCGCGGAGGTGTCGAACTTGACACGAACGTCAATATCGATGTCCGTCCGGCTGCCAGTGTTATTGCTGAAAGATTAAACAGACTTGCAATCAATGCAACCGACGCCGCAGCAAAGCTTGTTGACCTTGGTATCAAGGTTGAAGCCGACAAAGATATTATCGATGCCGAAGTTGTAACGGACGTTGATGAAAAGTTGGGTACACCTGCAGCTCCGGAAGAGCACACTGAAACTTCTAACGAACCCGATGACAAGTAGGAAGACCGATCCGGATCCAGATGCAAGAACTTTTAACGAACGCCCGTGAACTTGCCGCTCAGCTGCATGAAGATATCAAGCTAGCGTCGACTAGAATAGACCATGTACGTATGACGGCCCGCGCAAATGAGGCGGCCCACCTGGTGGAAGAGATAGAGAGACTTTTAACGAATGAGCCTATTCAAAGCTGATGTCGGCCGGGCACTGAGGAGACAATTCATCGAGGTTGCTGAAACCTTCGTTGGGTATACAACCGGATCAAACGGCCAGGATGTATTCACCCAAGCGATCGGCAGGCCCGGTTTAACTTGGAACGGAGCCTTCGTTGATCATTGCGCCGCGAAGACCGGCCTGGTATTACCGTCTCATCTTTCAACCGCGAGCGCGTTGGGTTATTATACAAAACACCTCAGGGTGTACAAGCGGCCTGCTATAGGAGACATTGCTTTCTTCGAGCTGACAATCAACGGCCAGCCTAGGGTGGGAATAGTAACCGACGTCTCTGGTTGGGTGAAGTATGGAATGTTCCAATGTATTGAAGCTCAAGTGAGCAGCGGCCTGCCTAAAGGCCTGGAAGCTAATAACGGGGTATATAAACGCAACCGCTACAAATACGATGTGATCGGGTTTGCCCGTCCCAACTTCTCACGAGCTAGAAACCGAGAAGAGACCCCGGAAGATCCAGGTAAACTTCAAACGAAGCCCGTCGTTAAATCCACCATCTGGAGAATCAATCTAAAACATCCTCAGGTGACTGTGGTCCAATATGCATTGGGAAGTTTTAACGAGCTAACCGGTGTACCTTCAGGTACCTGGGAGCACAAGTCTCGCGCAGCATATGCAAACTTTCAACGGAGCATTGGGTACCTGGAATCAGAAGCTGATGGGGTCCCCGACCGTCGGAGTCTGGAAGCGCTCGCGGAGATGACTCAACTTTTCACCGTCACTGATTAAAAGTTTGAAGCATCCGGAAGATCCGGCCGCCAGGCAAACTTTTCACGAACGTTCGTTCAAAGCTGAGCTCGAGCTGCAGCTTGACAAATTCCCTTGACAAATTCCATTGCGTGTGTTTATAATAAACTCATCGACGAAGGAGTTCTCATGAACGAATGTTCCACATGCCTCAACAGTCCCGAAGACAGCCCACTGGTTTCTACGTACATCAATCACAAAGACCAAGTCAGTTGGCAGTGCCAAGACTGTATGGATGGCTCAAACTGTTTCACGTGTGAGTTCTGCGGCGAGGGCTTGGCAATGAATCAAGTTGACCACGCAAGTGGTCTACGTGAATGGTGGTGTTCTTCTTGTAAGGAAGACCATCTTCCAGCCGACTCCGTCTAGAACGCAAAAAGTAAGACCCCGCCCAACGGCGGGGTTTTTCTTTTAACGGGGTTACGTAAAAAGATGAGCGTTACACTGCAGATGCGAATAAAACTTTTAACCAAGTCGGCACGTACGCGCGGATCTCCGGATCCAGGTAAACTTTTAACGAAGCCGATGAGAAGTTACCGAAGGCCTGCAGCATGCTGAAGATATAATAAACTTTTAACGAGCTAGCGTCGAGCTGAGCTGATGAGCCGCATCCAGGTAAACTTTTAACGGAGGCTCGTTCGATGTCGCCTCCCGCGCCGGATCCGGAGGCGGCGCAAACTTTTCATGAGGTTCATGAGAAGATGGATGACGGCGAGCGCTTCCGGCCCGCCTTCACAAACTTTTAACCGTGCTCGTTAAAAGTTGCAAAGCTGAGTCGACATGACTCAACTTTGCGTTTGACAAAACGTCGGCCTGCCCGTACTATAAAACCGTTAACCGTTGAAAGGATTGACAATGGAAGAAATGGACTTTCAGGCCTGGCTACAATTTGGAGTATCCAAAGGTTGGACAGGCGTGCCCGTTTGCTACACGCATGACGGCCTGCCTACGTCGGAGGAAGAAGACCGCGAGTTCGAAGAGGGAGACCCATGCATCCACATAGTGCGAATGTATGAGACCGTCGAGGAAAAGCTTGCTGTAGAAAAGAATCATTCTGCAAGCTCTTGGAGAGCATCTAACACTGGTATAGCGCTCTAATCACCAATTCCATAGATGACATAGAATGTCTCTATGGAACACTTCGAACTTCACACGATAACCGACCAAGCCGATTTGGCTACGGCCGTAAGTCTCAATCTCTTGACTGAGATTGAGGCTGATGACGCTCTTTATTGTGAGTATTGTGATGAGCGTGTTGGTGAAGACTTTGTTGATTTTCACTCATTCAGCGTTGTTCTATCTGATTATGACTATTGGTTCTTATGCGAGGATTGTTCCTCGCCTATGACCAATCCAGCTGCCGATTAGAACCTCCTATAACTCTGTTATAGAGGTTCTTAGGAAAAATTAAAATCAAATTCGCTACTAGTTGCGAAAATGTCCTACACTCCTGTAATGTCTAACTATCAGGTCAGCAACCTCAAAACTGCTACTTGACTAAATCGGCTCAATGCCCGATACTGAATAAGTCATTACACGAAAGGACAACCCCAAAAATGACTACTACCACTACCCCTGAAACAGCAGGAACGCCAGCAAGTCAATTCGTAGGTAAGGCTCTTTACCTAGAATTCCGAAAAGGTGTAAATACTGCTCAAATCATCCTGACCCCCGAGGGTCTAACTACCAAAGGTGAGTTCGTTCCAAGTTCCTCTTGGCGTAGGCAGATTTCCGCTTGGTCGCCTAAGAAACCTTGGAAATGCTATGCCAATGGTGAAACCTCTGGTCGCAAAGATTTTACTGACCTAAACAAAGCCCTACCTACTGCTAACGACAAAGAAACAGCAGAGGCTCTTTCGGGTCAAATCCTAAACACTTTGACCCCTGTTCTCAATCTGCTACACCTAAACGATTGGGAGTTGCTAGAAAAGCCAATAGTGCTAGACTTCTCACAAGAGGATTTACAAAACACTAAGGATTGGGAAACTCCCTCCGCCTTGGTTCGCAGAATTCTCCGAGCAAGAAAAGAACTCGGATTTCCCGAGGAACTCTTAGAACAACCAGCAGAGTAAGAAAGGACAAATTCAAAATGACTACTGCTAAAATCACCGAGGCTGACTTTTCAGCCCTAACCCCTGCCGAACAGGTAGCAAGTGCCAACTCTCTCTATGAGGGTCTAGGCGAACTACTCGTTTCCGTTGCTGGTCAGCATTTACACGCTGACCTTGCTACTGCCGACACTCTGGCAACTCACTTCACTCCTGCTGGCAATCTCACCACCCGAGGCTCTGCTGGCTCTGCTAAGGCAGACGAGGGCGTTGAGAAAGAGGCTCTTGCTGGACAGGGCGAATACACCCGACCTAATGGCGACCTCTACTACTCTCGCAAGTGGGGTAGTTCCGAAAATGTTGATGTTGAGGTTCTTAGAAAACTTCGGGAACACAAAGAGTTTGTGTTGCTGTATGGGGAACCTGGGTGTGGCAAAACTGCTCTCGTTGAGGCTAGTTTTCCTGACGAACTTTATACAATCCTCGGCTCTGGCGATACTGAACTTTCCGACTTCATTGGTGGCTATGTTCAGACCCCGAGTGGTGGCTTTGAGTGGTCTGACGGAGTTTTGGTCAAGTCAGCGTTAGAGGGTAAAGTCCTCCTGATTGACGAGATTGGTCTGATAGACACCAAGGTTCTCTCGGCTCTTTATGGACTTATGGATGGTCGTCAGGAAATCAACATTACTCAAAATCCCGAAAGAGGCATTATCAAAGCCCAAGAGGGTTTCTGGGTAGTTGGTGCTACGAACCCTAACGCTGTTGGTGTTCGCTTGTCCGAGGCTCTGCTCTCTCGCTTTGGTGTTCAGGTGGAAATGACTACTGACTACGCCTTAGCAAAAGAGAAACTCAAAATTCCTAACAAGATTATTGTTGCCTCTCAAAACCTCGCCAAGAAAAGAAACTCTGGTGAAACTTCTTGGTCGCCTCAAATGCGAGAAATGTTGGCGTTTAGAAACCTCAACGAAATCTTTGGAACTAAGTTCGCCATTGAGAACTTGATTGCCTCTGCCCCTGAAAATGATAGACCTGTGGTTATTGAGGTAATGAACAGGTCATTTGGCGAGGAGTTCCGACCAGCCAAAATCTAGGTATTTTTGTCCTTTCCCTAGATTTGGAACGAGGGCAGAGTGGTTTCCCCTAACTGCTCTGCCCTCACAAATTAGGACTTGCGTGATTTTCAGATTTCCCTCATAATAGAGATACAAACAACAGAAAGGTTCTCAAATGTCTCACTTCGGAACAAACGCCTCGGGCGTAAAAGCCACACCTGCCGAGTGGCTAAAAGTCGGCTCTCAAATCGGAACGCTTGTAAATAAGTGGGCTGAACGAAATGACCTAGTGGTTTATGTGGGTGGCGAAATGTCTGCCCCTGTATCTGCTCTCTTTGACCCTGCTACTGCCGAGATTGAGGTCAATGCCAAAGACGCTTTTGGTATTGCTGACCCTGAAATCGTTGGCGACCTAAACGATAGGGGGATGATGTATGAGTTTCCAAAGGCGACAGGTGCGATACTCCACGAGGCTTGCCACGCTAGATTTACTCAATGGTCGCTGGTAAAGTCCAACGCTGACCTCAAACCCCGAGAGAACGAGGCACTTCACTTGTTAGAGGAAAGTCGCATTGAGGGCTTGGGCATTTTGACTTTTCCAGAGAACGCTGAATTCCTCCGAGCCTCTGCTATGGAAATTGTGATTGGCGACCTTACTGACGAGAAGTTGGCAAGTATGTCTGGCACTCGGGCTTTCGCACAAATCGCAGGGCTGGTCGGTGGTCGCATTGACGCTGGCGTTCTTGACTACGCTGATGTAAAGCCTGTTCTTGACCTCGCCATTGGTGGTCTTGGTCAAGACCTCTATGACCAACTTCGTATGCTCTGGCGTAAGGCACAGGCTCACACCAAGCACAGCAACGCTGACGACCTCTACCCTCTGGCTATTGAGTGGGAACGCCTAGTGTCTGAAAAGGCAAAAGAAAAGGGCGAGGAGGGCGAGGGCGAGGGTTCTGGTGGCGAGGGCTGTATTCCAATCCCGAGTGAAATCTTGGAGGCAATCCAAGAGGCGTTAGAGAAGTCTGCTGACGAGAGTTCTTGGACAGCAACAATCAACTTGGGCGACCAAGAGGGCGAGGAAAAGAGAGAGCAAGAAGTCAAAGAACGCCAAAGTGAGGGCAAGAGGCGTGAGCAGAATAAGTCGGCAGAGAGCAAAGTTTTCACCAAGTCCTCTGGCGAAGTTGCTTTCGGACACTCTGGCTCTAAGTTGGTAGAAACTCGCAAGCCTACCTCGCAAGAGAGAGTTGCCTCGGTCAAGGTCGGTCAGATGTTAGACAAGGCAAAGTATCGTGAGAGAGATGTTTCTGTTGTTCGGTCTGTCGTGCCACAGGGTCGCCTAAAATCTCGGGCTATGGTTCAGGCACAGGCTCTCAAATCCAAGGGCATACTTACCCCTGTTGAGATGTGGGAACACAAAACTCGCAAACAAACTGACGAGCCTACGCTTTCTATCGGTGTAATGGTGGATGTTTCTGGCTCTATGGGCGGTGCTATGAACCCTATGGCAACGACAGCGTGGGTTCTGGCAGAGGCAGGTCGGCGTATTCAGGCTAAAACTGCTATGGTCTATTATGGCGAGGGCGTTTTCCCGACCCTCCGAGTTGGTCAAAGACTTCACGAAGTCAATGTCTATTCAGCACCAGACGGAACTGAAAAATTCAACGAGGCTTTTATGGCGTTGGAGGCTCACCTAAATCTGCTAGACACCCGAGGTGCGAAGTTGCTGGTAGTCGTTTCTGACGGACATTACACTCCCTCACAGGTTTCCTCGGCTAAGAATTGGATTTCCGAGTGCGACAAAAATGGCGTGGCTGTTCTCTGGCTGACTTTTGACCACAGCACAACAAACCTAGACCAATACCTCCGAGGAACTTCTGGCGAGGGCGTATCTCTTGCGAGTGCGACACCAGAGCAATCGGCAATCCTAATCGGCAAGGCTGGGGCAGAGGCGATTGGAAAGATTGGCAAGCGAAACGCTTGACCAAAGAGTAGCCCGAGGCAGATTTCCCCTTTCTGTTGCTCGCCTCGGGCTACTTGACCAAACTTGGGAAATCACCGATACTTGATACATAGGCAAACGAAAGGACAAAACAAATGCCAAATTGGGTCTATAACAGAGTTGGAGTTTCTGGCTCAAAAGAGGACATAGCCAAATTCAAAGAACAGGCTGGTCGTTCTCATCCCGACAGCTGGAACGAGGCAGAGAACAAGCCCGACTACAAAGACGACGACGCTATCTCGTTCTGGAACTTCATAGCCCCTCCCGAGGAGGTCGTTGCTAGTGGCGAATACTTCGGAACTAATGGCTGGGTCAATGGCGAGAAAAAAGGCGACACTCCTACCAATTGGTATAACTACAACATAGACAAGTGGGGAACAAAGTGGGATGCTTGCGAGGCTTACTTAGAGGGTGAGAGTGAAACTGAACTCACCTATCGCTTTGATACAGCGTGGTCGCCTCCTGAACCTGTATTTGAGGCTATGGTCAAACAATTCCCCGACCTAGATTTTGAGATTTATTGGGAGGAGGAACAGGGGTTCGGTGCTGAACTCTCTGGCTCTGGTGGCGAGTTGGAAATCACGAAAGAGTGGGACATACCCGACAGCCACGCTGACTATGTTGCCAAAGACGACATAGACGGATGTAGATGTAATGGCAACTATGACGACCCTCACGATTGGTTTGATGATTGCGAGGACAGGGAAACAACCCTAGACGAGTATCACGCTGAAAATCCTGACGACCAATGCGAGTGCGAGGATGTAAAGCGTGAAGAACCGAACCTGCTCTACTAGGACTTGACGAAAATCTCTGGAAACGATACCTTTGACCTATGAACAAAACATTTCACGAAGAACCAAACCTCGTCAATCCTGAACTGAGGCGAGATAGACCTCCAATGGTCTATTCACCTTTCAGGACTTACGACATTGAGATTTGGTCGCAAGACGACAGCCTCCTCAACATCACCGCTTACTCTGTGATGATTGACCCCGAGGACACCAATGAAATCTCGGGAACTGATTACGACAGCCCTTTCTACTCTCGGGAATACTCCATTGACTTAGAAGATGACCACGCTGAAATTGATTGGTGGCTCTGCTCGTATCTATCCTGCCCAGATTGGTCTGGCTTAGAGGGGCTGACGAATTGGCAAACTTACTACGATACTGATAGTTTTGAGGCGGAGGCTGTGGGCGATAAAAAACCAATGCCTCCAAGACTAAGGGATTGGCTAAACAGCCTCCCTGACTACGAACCAAGAGAGGGCACTAACTAATGGGCTACACAGCAAAAGAACTTATTGAGCAACTATCTAAACTGCCAGAGGACACTCTGCTCTGGTGGTCTTACGCTGGAAAATCTGAATTATCCGACTACTTTGTGGAGGGCTGTGAAATCTCTGATGATGATTTTATAAGTTTCGCCAACGATTTCCAAGGCGAGTGGGAGTATGTGAGTGAAACCCTCACAGGAACTATGGACAACCACACTAAAAATGTTTATTGCGAGGGCTGTAATCTGTATGACTACGAGTGTATTACTGATGAAAAAGCCCGAGAAACCTATTGTCGTCATTGTGGCGAGGAAACGGATGTGCTAAATGGTTAGAACTGCGAAAGAGTGGGCTGAAATCGTTGCCAAGATTGCCGAGGCTGACCCTGACCAAAAAGTTTGGATGTATCTATTCACACAAGACGAGATAGACATTTATAACAGCCCAGACGGAAAAGGTGTCCAGAAAGGCGATTGGGATGTAATCGTTGAGAACATTGGGGATGCCCCAGACGAACTCTATGAGGGATTTTCAGAGGCAGTATCAAACCAACTTATGAACTATCGGTGCGATACTTGCTACGAATACGACTATTCATCAAAAACCGAGAACAATGAAACAACTTGCCAAGGTTGCGGTGAGGAAACGGACTTGCTAAACAAGTAAGTTTTCACTAAACTTGATACAAACAACGAAAGGAACGAAATGGGCGACAGGTCGCTAATCGTAATAAGGGATAATTCCTCGGATTTAGAAATTGTGATGTATGGGCATTGGTCGGGTGATGATAACCTAACTGCTGTTCGGAACATTCTCTCAAAAACAGGCAGAATTGGTGATTGCTACCTCGTAGCAGAGATTTTCCACGAGTTCTCGGTGGTTCTGGGTTCTTACTCGGGGCTAGATTCGGGGTCGTTTGGCATTTATGCCGCCCAAAAAGGCTTTGACGAGGGCTGGATAGACAGCCCAACCATTTATGTAAATGTTGATACAGGCGAATACGAGTATGAGGGCGTAATTACGACCTTGGAGGCTCTAAAAGCCGAAATTAACCCAAATTCGTCAAAAACAGGCGAAATTGCCGAAAATGTGATGTATTAGACCCCCAAAAACAACCAAAATTGGCAAAATTAAGCAAATTTAGCAAAAAAAGGACAAAATGGCTAGACAGCACCACGCAGTAATCATCTACGACACCGAAACAGGGCAATTCAGCCTAGACAATTGGGAAAATGCCACCGGCCGAGACGAGGGCGACCTCTGGGATGATGAATTAGACGAGTGGCGATACCCCAGCAACGAGGCAGTTGAGGGCGAGGAGGCACTTGACGAGGAAGTTTGGAAAACCCTACGAGAGTGGGTTGCCAAACTCCCGACAGAACTGCTAAAATCAGAGCAAGAGAAAACCGAAGAGCCTGACCTGCTCTACTGAAAGGAACAAAATGAGATACCGATACGCACTTGGCGAAGTCTTACGAGAACTACGCACCGAACAACACAAGACCCTACGAGAAACAGCTCAAAAAGTTCCAATGGCTCTTGGCTACCTATCCGAGATTGAACGAGGCTCAAAAGAAATCTCGTCTGAAATTCTAGATGACCTCTGTTCGGCACTCCGCACTCCAACTTACCAAGTAATTCAAATGACGGCTTACAAAATGGAACTCAACAGCGAAGTCGTTTCAGCAAAATTGGTAGTTGCGAAAACTCCACAATTGGCATTAGGCTTGTAGTAGTCAAGAAAGGACTAACAATGGCAGATACACTTACAACAGCAGGGCTGGTAGCAACCACCCCACGACACCTCGTTACAGCAGAGGGATTACAAATCACTTCGTTCCGTCTCGCTTGCTCTTCTC
>Ga0209400_1002406_pt1 | contig 14231 bp, 14 predicted proteins | sample M_130807_EF_Meta_FD_187313 | JGI IMG/M metagenome (GOLD analysis project Ga0209400, IMG submission 187313) | Freshwater microbial communities from Lake Montjoie, Canada to study carbon cycling - M_130807_EF_MetaG (SPAdes) (version 2) | ecosystem: Environmental > Aquatic > Freshwater > Lake... | reverse complement strand
ATTGCAGATGATGAAAAATTAGCTGATTCTTGGTTTCAAGATGAGATTAAATCTGCGCTAACTGGTGTTGAAATCGAATGGGTTAAGCCTGAATCAAATGAGGGCGATAAAGGAATTGTTGCAGTTCACTTAAATACGCCGACTGGTGTTGTAAAGCTCGACTAATCTGCTTTTACTAGATTTAAAATCACCAAGAGTTTTATTCTTATGCATTATGTTTTGCAAACTTTTAATTCTGCACACTGATAAATCATTCGACCTAACTTTGTTTTATTGAGGATCTATAATCATAAGTGATTTAAACATGTCAGCATCTAAAGGGGGGTCCATGCCCTCAATTGGAGAACCAAATTTTACTTGGGGATTAACTCTGGCTTCGCCAGGAATGACAACTTCGCAAAGTGTCGATTCATTTTTATTCATAACATTCGTAACTCCTGCAAATAAATCTTCCTGTGTCGAAATTTTTTGATATTCTAATCCAAAAGCTTTACAAATTTTTTCATAATCAGGGAAAAACATAGTCGAATCTGCATTTGAGGCAAAATATTCTGAACCAAACCATTGATCTTGCGTTTGCTTTATCATAGAGTATCCAGAATTATTCAATAGAAATATCTTTAATGGCTTTTTTGCCGCCTTTAATGTAGAGAGTTCTTGAATACTCATCATAAAACTTCCATCTCCAATTAGCGCAATAGTTTCATACTCATCTTGAATGTATAACGACCCAATTGCCGCAGGAAGTGCCCAACCCATCGCAGTGTTATTAAAATCATGGAACATTCGGTGTTCTTTTTTAAAAATCCATTCTTGACAAGCCCAAGCAACCGTACAACCTGTGTCCAGTATTATGCGAGTTTTTGGTGCACAAGCATTCGAAACAACCTGAATGAACTCATACGGATCAACTTGGTTTTCTATAGCCACACTTGGTTTTCTTACCAACTCCTTGCGATAATGGGCAATTGTTTTCGCCCAATACTCATTAGGGGCTTTTGAAACTGCTAATATTTTTTCAACCATCGTTATAAATTGGACACTCGCCAGATCAATTAGTAGAGGTAAATCAACATTCCAATCTAATCTTTCAAACTTTGAGATTTCAGTTGGGTCTAAATCAACCATTATCCTTTTTGCATCACGAGCAAAACTTTTTACAGGTGAACCAGTAGATTTCGTGTCAAGCCTTGACCCAATAGAAAGAATGAGATCAGCATTTTGAACTGTAAAATTTGCGGCTCGTGTGCCATGAGTTCCAAATGTTCCGACACGATACAACACATTGGAATCCAAAATATCTGCTGCAGCCCATGTTAAAACTACGGGCCATTTCAATTCATCAAGAAATTCTCTTATTACACTCTCGTTACCCGCCAAATGGACACCCCATCCTAGGATCACCACCGGTCTTTTTGCATTTTTAACTAGATCTTGGAGCAGATTCCATTCAGAATCAGAAATTAATGGATGCTCTTTTTCAATCAAATCAATATTCGATAAAGGCAAAAAATCTTCTAGAAGTTCAATTTCCATCCTTTGAATATCGTCAGGAATATCGATAAGTATCGGACCCTTTCTACCTGTTGTGGCCATTTGGATGCACTTTTGAAGTTCTAAAATTATCTGCTCGGGTCGGTGAATTTGAACGGCGTATTTCGTTATTGGTTTTACGATCTCGACTATTGGAGTCTCTTGAAATCCCATTTGTCGGACCCCAGTATTTCCACTAAGCCTTGTCGTACTTACTTGACCGGTGATGAATACAACTGGAACGGAATCATAAAAGCATCCCGCGATACCTGTAATTAAATTAGTTGCACCAGGTCCACTTGTAGCAATTGCAACACCAAAATTATTCGTAATACGACCTACAGAATCGGCTGCCATTGCAGCAGCTTGTTCGTGGTGAGTTGTAACTAATTCAATTAATGAATTTCTATTGATAGAATGCATAATATGAAGAGCCGCACCGCCACTCACGCCAAACGCGACTCTAACTCCATTTTTCGCTAGTAAATCTGCAACCACATCAGTAACTTTAAAATTTCTGGTCATTGCCATATCTTCTTAGCTTGTACAAATCTGAGTCTCCTTGAAGTCTGTTATTTAATTCAGAAGTGGACCAACGATCATTCTTTAGGCTGAAATTTCTCCCACTAATTGTATGAGGTGCATCTTTGTAAGCCCATTTAACAAATTTTGAAATTTCATTCATATCGATAAAGTCATTTGATTGAATGCGACGTTTTGTTTCTGAGCCAACTATTCCTGCCGAGTCTCCAGCACTAACCGTTTGTTTATGTATTGGCGTATTTATCCAACCTGTTCCTAAAGAAACGAATCTAATATCCGGCTCCTCTGACGATAGTAATTCCATAGATTTGGTTAACGCTACTTTAGAAAGTGTGTAACTAAAAAAACGCTCAGGAGATGAGTTGATACCTCCTCCAGCAAAAGTCAAAACCATTGGATTATTTTGTTTTTTCAAACTTGGAAGTAGCTTATTTATGAACCGTAATGGGCCAATACAATTTATATAGAAGCTTTCCTCCCATTTATCAAAATCGACATCATAATATTTCCCAATTGGATCAAGTACTCCAATGGCTAATATCAAAAGATCAATTTCAGGAGAAAATTGAATTATCGATGAGACACATTTATCTATAGACTCACTATCAGAGTAGTCACAAAAAAAAGAATTACTATTTTTTTTAATTGTTTCGTCTCTACGAGAAGTTCCCAAAACCTTCCACCCGTCGTCGAGTAAATTACTGGCAATTGATTCACCAATGGCACTATCAATTCCAGCTATGAGGGCTGTGGGCACGGATATATTATAACCGTTAATGAGCATTAAGTTAGAGTAGAGTTCTAATATGATCTTTAACTCCAATTTTTTTCTAGACCTGGCTTCGAATTTTAGAACGCACGGCCGAGGTGAGCGTTATTTCAACTCTCTGGAATCGAATTTACTTGAAACAATTAATAAAGTTCATAATGCCATGTCGGGTGAGGAGCTATTTTTTGCTGAGTTTGGTTCAATTAAGTTTCCATTTTTTAAGATGGGAAAAATTGATTCCGCAAAACTTTTTGGGCTTGATGAACTAATTCTCTTTTCTTTTTACTACACTAACCGAAATAGATACAAAAAAATTTTGGATTTGGGGGCAAACATCGGATTACACACCCTCATAATGAAAAAGTTAGGTTTTCAAGTTATCTCATACGAGCCGGACTCGGTTCACTTAGTTCAGATTGAAAAGGTCATGAATCTTAATAATCTGAACACTGAAGGGTTAACCCCAAGGGCGATTAGCGATAAGCGTGGGACTATGGATTACATTCGAATTCTAGGAAATACAACCGGATCCCACTTGCTTGGATCCAAGGAGGAAGTTTATGGGCCGACAGAATTAGTCAGCGTTGAGGTAGACGATATTTTAGAAGTACTAGTGAGGGAGGTTTTGATTTTGTGAAAATGGATGTTGAAGGGCATGAGGTGGTCCTACTAAATCGAATAACTATTCAGTCAATTACTTATACTGACATCATGCTTGAAATCGGTTCAGGGAAGAATGCAAGCGCTATCTTTTCAATTCTTTCGGATAAAAAAATTCCAGCTTATGCCCAGAAAATAAATTGGGCTCGTGTAGAAAAACTTCAAGATCTGCCTAGCCATCATACGCACGGGAGCCTATTCTTATCCATGCAAGGCCCTCCAAACTGGGATTAAAGTACACCAATGAACGGAGAATATTTGGAAGAGTTATTTCGTAGCGCAATCTCAGAATATTTTTCAGCGGGTGGAAAAATTCTCACTCAAATTCCAAACGAACAAGTTATGAAGTTAGCCATTGCGATTAACCAAGCGCGAAAAACTGAAAGTACTGTTTATATTGCTGGTAACGGGGGGAGTGCATCTACAGCATCACATTTTGCCATAGATATTGGTATTGGTTCTTTAAATAGAGCTAATCCAGTTCGATCTGTAAGTTTGTGCGATAGTTCTGAAGCGATAACTGCGATTGCAAATGATATGGAGTATTCGTCTATTTTTGCGCAACAGTTGAAGCTATTAGGAAAACAAGGAGATTTATTGATAGTAATTTCTGCCTCTGGTAATTCAGATAATCTTTTGAAAGCCGTGGGGGTGGCCTCTGAACTTGGAATGGAATCACATTCATTAACTGGATTTGATGGTGGCAAGCTTAAGCAATTAACTCTTGGGCAAAATATCCATATAGAAACACCAAAAGGTGCATTTGGGTTAGTTGAGGATGCGCATTTAGCAATCTGCCACGTAATTACAGATTGTATTCGTTCAATAAAATAATGGTTACACCATCTCCAATATTAGTTTTAGCTTCAAACTCTTTTTCTGGATCAAGTTTTGTTGATCACTTACTTACGGCAGGTTATAAGGTAATTGGGGTAAGTCGATCTACGGAGACCCCATTAGTTTTTGCTTTGTATAAAAATAATAAAAATTATAAAAACTTTACTTTTCAACAGGTAGATCTGAATAGTGATTTAAATGCTATTGCTGAGATTGTTAGTAAACACCAGGTTGAATTTATATTTAATTTTGCAGCGCAAAGCATGGTTGCCCAAAGCTGGGATTCTCCTGAAGATTGGTACCAAACAAATGTAGTTAGTCTTTCACTGCTTGGAAGCCTATTGATTAAAGAAAGATCAGTTAAGAAATTTATTCACTTTACGACTCCAGAGGTGTATGGATCCACAAGCGGGTGGCTAAAAGAATCATTTAATTTTGCACCAAGCACGCCGTACGCAATTTCTCGAGCTACAGGAGATTGGCACTTAAAGGCACTTTTCGAGAATAATGGCTTTCCTGTGATTTTTACAAGAGCAGCAAATATTTATGGCTCAGGACAACAGCTTTATAGGATTATACCCAAGACGATACTTTCAGCACTTACTGGTAAAAAGTTATCACTGCATGGCGGCGGAAAATCTATTCGATCTTTCATACATGTAAATGATGTTTCAACAGCCTTAACAGCAATTATGAATAGTGGGGAAGTTGGACAGTCTTACCATATTTCAACTAATGAAATGATTTCGATTTTTGATTTAGTGCAGGAGATCGCCACTTTATTGGGTGTAGAGGTTAATGATTTAATTGAGCAAGGACCAGAACGGGCTGGCAAGGATTTTGCCTATCAGCTCTCTTCAGAGAAGATTCGAAGTGAGTTAGGGTGGCGTGATGAAGTCACGTTAGGTAAGGGGCTGAAAGACACATTGGATTGGGCTAAATCTAACTTAGATACGCTTAAGACTCTTCCTGATACCTACGAGCACAAGAGGTAGTAATGAGGATATTGGTAACTGGTGGTTGTGGATACGTTGGATCAGTTTTAGTGCCTCAATTACTTAGTGACGGCCACAATGTCTTAGTTGTTGATGATCAATGGTTTGGTAACTTTCTGCCCTCTCATCCAGAGTTAGCAATTAGAAAAAAAAGTATTAATCAAATAGATGATGTTGATTTGAATGGAATTGAATCGGTAATTCATTTAGCAAATGTGGCAAATGATCCGAGCGTTGAACTAAACCCAACATTTTCTTGGGAAGTAAATGTATTACACACAACACAGTTTTTAGAGTTATGTAAGCGTGCTAAATCAGTTAAAAAGTTTATGTTTGCAAGCTCTGGAAGTGTGTATGGCGTTAAATATGAACCAAATGTAACTGAAGAATTATCTTTAGTTCCGATATCTGCTTACAATAAAACAAAAATGTCAGCAGAGCGTGTTTGCTTAAGTTACGCTGATTACTTTGATGTGATTTGCGTAAGACCAGCAACAGTTTGTGGTGTTTCTCCACGAATGCGCTTTGATGTTGTAGTTAACATGTTTGTACTTCAGGCTTTTACTAAAAGTAAAATTACAGTACTAGGTGGTGAGCAAGTTCGTCCAAATATTCACATCGATGATATGGCCTGCGTCTACACACACTTTTTAGGTAAAAACGGATTTGGGTCGGGAATTTATAACGCTGGCTTTGAGAATATTTCTGTTATGGATATCGCAAAAATGGTCCAAGAGGTGTTTAAAGTTGAAATTGAGGTAAAACTCTCTAATGACCCTCGTTCTTACCGGCAAGATTCAACCAAACTTTTAGAGACTGGGTTTGTTCGTAAGAAAAGCGTTTCTGATGCAATTAGTGAAATTGCTACCAAGCTAAAAAATGGTGAGGTTAAGGATGATGAGCGTTGGCATACAGTTAAATGGATGACGTCGGAGAAAATCGGTCTTAAATGAATAAATTAGGTAAAGAAATTGATATTTTAATAAATTATCCAAAAGCTAAACGGGATCTAAATGCCAGGCTTGAGTCAAAATCTGAAGAGTCAAGAAAGGTAGGTCGCAAGTTTGGCTTTGATTACTTTGATGGTGATCGTAATCATGGATACGGCGGTTTTTCATATAATCCAAAGTTCTGGCAGCCGGTAATCCCTACTATTGTTGATAATTATAATATAAGTAACTCAAGTAATGTATTAGATGTTGGATGCGCTAAGGGCTTTTTTCTTTATGATTTAAAACTTGCATTTCCTGGAATTAATATAACCGGGGTAGATATCTCAGATTATGCGGTTGAAAATTCCAACCCGGAGATTAAGCCATATTTACAAGTTGGTAATGCAACTAAGTTACCTTTTGAGGATGATTGCTTTGATTTTGTAATTTCAATAAATACAATTCACAATTTAAACCTTCAAGATTGTGCTACTGCACTCCAAGAGATAGAAAGAGTAACTAAAAGTAACTCTTTTATTACTGTGGATGCATATAGAAATGATGAAGAAAAGGCAAGAATGCAGGCGTGGAACCTGACTGCGTTAACAATGATGTCAGTTGATGAATGGAAACAATTTTTCCTTGAAGTTGGTTATACAGGTGATTACTATTGGTTTATCCCATGAGTAAAGACTTAGATCGACTTCTTAAATGCTATGAGCTAGCAAGTCGAATCAGATCTGTTGAAGAGAATATTGCAAAAGAGTATGTGAATAATCAAATGCGTTGCCCAGTTCATCTTTCTATTGGACAAGAGATTGTAAGCGCGGTCGTTGGTTTAAATCAGAGAGTCCAAGATACAGCAGTTAGCTCTCACAGAGCCCACGCGCATTATTTGGCTAAAGGTGGGGATTTATACAAAATGATTGCTGAAATATATGGGAAAGTTACGGGTTGTTGTAAAGGCCGCGGTGGATCTATGCACCTAATCGATTTAGATGTGGGATTTCTTGGCTCCTCTGCAATTGTAGGCAACAGCATTCCTATTGGTGTAGGCGCTGGCTTCACTCATAAATTAAATAATTCTGATGCGCTTTCATTTGTATTTCTCGGCGATGGAGCCATAGAAGAGGGATCCTTTTATGAGTCTGTTAATTTTTCAGCGGTACAAAACCTACCAATTGTTTATATATGTGAAAATAATCTTTACTCTGTGTATACAGGATTAAATATGCGCCAACCAGTAACAAGAAATATTTACGAAATGGTCGGTGCGATGGGTATAAATGCGGTTAAAATTGAGACTGCAGATGTTATAAATTGTTTGAGTTTAACTACTGAAGTAATTAATCAGGCAAGGCTGGAAAAAAAGCCGGTATTTATCGAATACGATACTTACCGCTGGCTCGAACATTGCGGACCTAATGATGATGATTCACTGGGCTATCGTCCTGCAGGTGAGTTGAGTAAATGGAAGAGTGAAGATTCGATATCAAAACTGGAAAATATTTTGGTATCAAATTATGGGGTTTCTAGTTCATTAATAAAGGAAATTCAAAATAAAATATCAGAGGAAGTTTCACTTGCATTTAATCAAGCAAAAAAAGATGAATTTCCAACAATAGAGCAGTCAGTTACGGACGTATATGCTCGATAAAAAAAATGGTACAACAGATTTTGCTCAGCAAATTAAAGAGGGATTAGATGAAGTACTAGCTTCTGATCCAAGCACTTTAATTATGGGACTTGGGGTAACTGATCCAAAGGGTGTTTTCGGCACTACTTTAGGTTTAAGTGAAAAGTATGGGCCAAATAGAGTAATTGAGACACCTACTTCAGAAAATGCAATTACCGGTATTGGCGTTGGACTTGCGATCACTGGTTTTAGACCAATAATGGTTCATCAAAGACTTGATTTTTTCCTTTTAGCAATGGACCAACTAGTTAACAGTGCGGCCAAATGGCACTACATGTTTGGCGGCCAACAGAACGTACCGATCACGATACGTTTAATTACAGGCAGAGGTTGGGGCCAGGGACCGACCCATTCTCAAAATCTTCACTCATGGTTCACTCATATTCCTGGATTAAAAGTGGTTATGCCATCACTTGCAAGTGATGTTAAAAGTCTTTTGATAGCTTCAATCAAAGATCCTAATCCAGTGATTTTTATTGAAGATAGATGGTGTCATGTACAAAAAATTGATAGATCTTCAATAGTTAACAATAGTGGTGTAGAAATTGGTAAGGCTGAAGTTATAGAGCATGGCGAGGACTTAACAATTGTTGCAGCTGGTTTTTCAACGGTTCAGAGTATTAGAGCAGTTAAACTATTAAGAAAATTTGATATGAATATTGACCTAATTGACTTAAAAACACTCAAACCACTGGACACAAATACAATTTTTAGTTCTGTTAAAAAAACTGGTAAGTTATTAGTAGTTGATTCTGGTCCTGAAATTTCCTCTTTCGCATCTGAAATAGTTTCACTAGTTTGCAGGAATAATTTTCATAATTTAAAAAGGTCACCTGAAATTATTACCGCACCAGATATTCCAGAGCCAACAAGTTATGGGGTAACAGATAAATTTAAATTTAATTCAAAAGATATAGCAATTAAAGTATTAGAAATGCTGGGCAAAGATATAAACAATTTCGATTTAACCGAGTTGATAGATTCTCAATATGATGTTCCAAACTCAAGCTTCACCGGCCCTTTCTAAACATGAGTTCAACCCCATCAAAACCTGCTCTTTTTTTAGATAGGGATGGGGTAATAAATATTGATGATGGTTATATAAACAATATTTCTAAAATAGTATTTAATGATGAAATTTTTGAGATTAGCCGATATTTTAAACAAAAAGGTTACAAGTTAATTATTGTTACTAATCAAAGTGGTATCGGGCGTGGATTAATTACAACGGATCAATATAATAGAATCAATTCATTCATTTTAGAAAAATTTAATGATGAAAGTTGTCCAATTGATTTGATTTTAACGGCAAGTATTAATCCAGAAGATTTAAATGCATCACTAGAAGAAAAATTTCTACGTAAACCAAATCCAGGAATGATATTAAATGCTAAATCTGCTCTTGATTTAGATTTATCAAATTCACTTCTTATTGGGGATAATTTATCAGATATGCAGGCCGGAGAGTCTGCAGGTGTTTCAAAATTATACTTAATCAGCAATCCAACAGTGTCTTCAGTGCACTTTGAGTCCTATATTAATCTTAAAGAATGCCTAGTAAGATTAAGAAATGTATTCAATTTCTAATTTAGTGAAAGCCATGAATTTATTTTGAAAAATACTTTTAGGGCAGCTGTTTTGGTCGACACAAATAAACCTCTAGAAATTCTTGAGTTGAAATTTCCCAAACTAGAAGAAGGTCAGATTTTAGTTCAGAATAGATATTCTGGAATTTGTCGCAGTCAACTTATGGAGGTTAGCGGGCAAAGGGGTAGGGATTCTTGGCTTCCACACTTACTTGGACATGAAGGTTATGGTTTAGTTAAAGAAGTTGGGCCATCTGTAACTAAAGTGGCACCAGGAGATAAAGTAATTATAAGTTGGATAGACGGATTTGGAATTAAATCAAGTAATCCAATCTTTAAAGCAGTTGACGGGATTAAGATAAATTCTGGGCCTGCAACTACTTTTAGTGAATTCTCAGTCGTTTCAGAAAATAAAGTTTATATTGCACCCTCAGGTTTTCCAGAAGAGTTTATTCCTCAATTCGGCTGCGCACTTCTAACTGGCGCAGGGATGGTTTTATCAAACTTACAAACAAGAGAAGCTGACAGATTGCAATCTATTTTGGTCCTAGGATTTGGTGGAGTTGGGACAGCTGCAGCACTAATTCTTAAAACGATAGAAAATTCAGAAGTTGTAATTATCGAAGAATCAGACTCAAGGCAGGAAGCTGCAAAGAAACTTGGGTTCAATAGAGTATTTAGCAGTTTACTAGAGTATAAAAAAACAAACCCAAGTGATCTTTTTGATTATTGTTTTGAAGCAGCTGGATCAGTTAAATCCATACAAGAAGGATTCGCCAGTCTTAAAAGTAATGGAGTTTTAGTTTTTGCATCCCACCCGAAAAACGGAGATTTGATAACACTTGACCCACATGAATTAATCAGAGGAAAAACTATAAAAGGTACTTGGGGTGGTAATTTTCCCCCAGATAAAGCAATTATAGAAATTGGAGATCGGCTACTGAAATTGGGTATAGACATAAATTCTATGCTTGGATCAAAATTTACTTTAGATAACGTCAATCAAGGGTTATTATATTTACAATCAGGTGGTCCAGGAAAACCCCTAATCGACTTTGGAGATTTCAATTGATAGCTAATAAAGCAAAAAAAGTATTTGTATCTGGAAAATTTGCGGTGATTCACTCCGGACATATACGGCTGTTTATGTTTGCAAAAACTATTGGGATTAATCTAATTGTCGCATTGGACACGGAAGGATTAGATAGCGCAGAAATCGAATGGCGTACTAGCTTCTTAAAAAACCAGGAATTTGTGGATGAAGTTGTGTTATTTAATGCAGATATAGCGAAAATAATTCTTCAAATTAAACCAGATATTATAATTAAAGGGAGTGAATTTTCTTCCCGGATTAATATAGAAAGTGAAATAGTTTCAACTTATGGTGGGGAACTTATTTTCAGTTCTGGAAGTACTTTTTTCTCAGAAAAAGATTTACTTAATAGCGATGAAGTTGTTTCAGCTGACTATAGTGAAAAAATACCAAAAGACTTTCTAAAGAGAAACGGCATTACTTTAAGCGACATCACACAACAAATATTAAAATTTAATAGCATTAAAGTATGTGTAATTGGTGACGTTATTATTGATGAATATATTAATTGCCATCCACTCGGTATGTCTCGAGAAGAACCAAACATAGTAGTCACACCAATAGATAGTCAGAAATTTTTGGGTGGTGCAGGAATTGTTGCAGCTCATACTGTTGGCTTAGGCGCAACGACGAAACTTATTACAATCACAGGCAAAGATGAAGCAGGCTCATGGGCTGTATCTAAAGCAACTGAGTACGGGATAACAATTAAGTCAATCGAAGACAAAACCAGACCAACAAATTTAAAACAGAGATATAAAGCAGGTTTACAAACCTTACTTAAGATTAGTCATTTAAGTCAGGATAAAGTTTCAAATGTTATTCAAAATCAGATAATAAATGAATTTAAAAAAATTGCTCCAGACATTGATTTATTGATTTTAAGTGATTTTTCATATGGGGTATTAACCAATGAAGTTACAACGGAGTTGATTAAAATTGCAAAACTAAATGGACTGATAATTGCTGCCGACAGCCAAACGTCTTCTCAATTAGGAGATCTAAGTCAGTTTTCAAATGTGGATCTAGTGACTCCAACAGAAACGGAAGCCCGTCTGGAATTAAAAGACCAAATAAGCGGATTAGCGGTTATCGCGGATAAGTTAAGAAGCAAAATAAATTCTAAGTCAATCATTATTAAACTTGGCGCAGATGGTCTTGTGATTAATGGGGTAAAGTCAGACGGAACCCTATTAAGTTTAGATGCATTACCATCATTTAACCAAAGCCCAGTTGATGTTTCTGGAGCTGGGGATTCAATGTTAGCAGCAGCTTCATTGGCAATTACAATTGAAAATAATTTGGCAAAGGCATCATTAATTGGATCACTCGCTGCTGCTATTCAAATTAGCAGAATTGGAAATATACCGATTGAAAAAGAAAAAATTATCTCGCTTATACAAAAATGAAAGCATTAATACTTGCGGCTGGCCGTGGTAGCAGGCTTGGTAAATTAACTGATAGTTTGCCGAAGCCATTGGTTGAAGTCAAAGGTAAGCCAGTAATTAGTTATTTAATTGATAAATTAATAAATTTAAATGTAACTGAAATATTTATAAATATGCATTATAAACATGCATTACTTGAAAAGTTTATACTAGATTCGAGTTATAAAGCTAAACTTAATTTAATTTATGAGCCTACACTTCTAGGCACGGCGGGCACACTTAAAAGTTTAAATGATCAACTTTCGACTGAAGATTTTATTGTGATGCATGCAGATAACTACTTCCAAGATGATTTGAAAGTACTTAAGCAAAAGCACTTAGCGACTAATTCAGATTATTTGATTACTCTAGGAACATTTCTAGTAACTAGCCCAGAAAAATTTGGAACGGTTGATTTAACTTACGACAATACTGTTATAAAATTTTTTGAAAAAAAGCAGGATTCTCCTTCAAGGATTGCAAATTCAGCTATTTATTTTATGAAGCCTGGGGTTAAGGCAGAGATTGATAAATTAAATGAATATGAAAACGATATCAGTTTACATCTCATTCCTAAGCTCTTAGGAAAAATTAAAGCTTTTGAACTTACAGGTTATTTTTATGATATAGGAACACCAGAAAACTTGTTACTAGCAAACGAATGAAATTTGATAAAAGTTTATATAAAATAAGCTAGATTTATTTTTTAAACAACATGTTTATATAGTTGAGGCAATTTCACTATCTATAATTCTAATATCTCCAAGCATATTAAGATCATCACACTATTTGTATGATGAGAAAAATATTTATTAACCTAATTACGTACTACTAAAACTTGTAATAAATGCATTTCGATTATAAGTAAAATCATCGGCAATTTCTAATGATGCAAATGGCTGTTTCTGTAAAACAGGTTTATTTAATAATTTTGAATTTCGTCTAATAGGAAGCTAATGATTTTATTGGCCTAAATCATAAATTTTATGGCTGATATCAAATAATAGTGTGTTATACTTTCTATAATTCCAGCTACTCCAAATTGCGAGTCTTAAGTTTTAGTTTCCATCGAGACACGCATACTCTCTCGATTGGTATTTATGTCATTTAAAGATTTAGGCGTTAACGCTGCGCTAATTAAAGCCTTAGTTGCAGCAGGTATTGAAAAACCATTTCCTATTCAAAAAGCCACATTGCCGGATGCAATTGCTGGCAAAGATATTTTAGGTAGAGGCCAAACTGGCTCTGGTAAAACGTTAGCTTTTGGACTAGCCTTAATGACTCAGTTAGCTGGTAGAACAGCTAAACCGATGCAACCACTAGCACTTATTCTCTCGCCCACTAGAGAGTTAGCAATGCAGATAAGTGATGTAATCGCGCCTCTTTCTAGAACAGTAAATTTAAATTCACAAGTTGTTGCAGGTGGACTTTCATACTCTAAACAAATTCAAGCATTAAAACGCGGAGTTCCAATTGTGGTTGCTACCCCTGGACGTTTAATTGATCTTATTCAAAAAAAGCATATTAAATTAGATGATATTTCAATTACCGTATTAGATGAAGCAGATCAGATGGCAGATATGGGTTTCTTGCCAGATGTTAAAAGAATTCTTGATCTAACTAAACCTGGTGGGCAAAGGATGTTATTTAGTGCCACATTAGATAGAGATGTTGATTCATTGGTCAAAAAATATTTAAAGAATCCAATGACTCACTCACTTGCTAATGAGAAATCAACTGCCGGAAATATGAGTCATCATGTGTTAATACTTGAGCAGGCACATAAAGATTTAATTACTGCTCAGATAGCAGCTAGAAAAGGTAAAAGTATTTTCTTTGTAAGAACTAAACATGGCGCAGATAAGTTAACAAAAAAGATGAACGAAGTTGGAGTTGCAGTAGGCGCCCTTCATGGTGGTAAAACTCAAGCACAAAGATCTAGAGTGCTTGAAGCATTTAAATCAGGAAAAACAAATGCACTAGTAGCAACTGATGTAGCAGCTCGCGGAATTCACGTTGATGATGTTTCATTAGTGGTCCATGTTGATGCTCCTGAGAATCACAAAGATTATTTACATAGAGCAGGTAGAACTGCTAGAGCAGGCGCAGTTGGAACTGTGGTAACTCTTGCAACACATAAGCAACGCAAAGGTGTACATG
>Ga0209400_1002403_pt1 | contig 14250 bp, 20 predicted proteins | sample M_130807_EF_Meta_FD_187313 | JGI IMG/M metagenome (GOLD analysis project Ga0209400, IMG submission 187313) | Freshwater microbial communities from Lake Montjoie, Canada to study carbon cycling - M_130807_EF_MetaG (SPAdes) (version 2) | ecosystem: Environmental > Aquatic > Freshwater > Lake... | reverse complement strand
AACTAAGTCCTCATAGCAGTTAGCAATAATACGGGGATATTCATCCTTTGTCATGCACGTCGAAGCCCACCGCGTTACGGCAAAAGCGCGGTCCATGCGACCGTCGAATTTGTCATAGTTGGCAGCAATAAGTGGACTAGCAGCCCATGACTGACGCCATTCCGCCTCCGTAGGAACAGGCACCCTAACCCTAACAAAAAGGTCTTCGACGACGGAAAGTGCACCAGTAATTTCGCGCGCACAGAGCCAAATCATTCCCGTACCGCCATCAGGGCAAACGCGTGTTTCCATAATCCATCGCAAGCGTATTGCGGCAGCCAAACTAAGATTATGTGCCCGCCGCAGCAGCACAATTTTGCGTTTGCTTGTTTTTAATCCAGAAAATACATCGCCTGCTGAAAATAACATGGATAGAACCTCAACAAGAATCTGTTTATCCTGCATAGACATATCAGGAATATCTATTTCAAAGTGGTAGGGGCTGCAGTAAACACGACACTCATAGTCATCATTCACTTTAAACATGCGAATATCTTTCGGATACACATCGGCTACGGGCACCCCTAAACTAGTTGCTAACATCTGGCGTGCCGCTCTAGTCTTCCCACTTCCAGGTGGTCCGACATATATCCAAGGAAAGTGTAACTTTTCCATCACTGACCTAATAAAGGGGTTAAACCTTTACGCCCTAATCAGTATAGGAACAAAACGGGATGGAATTCAGCATTCCTTGGCAAAACTGGAACGTAGAAGATATACAATACGGCGCTGCCCAAACAAACACCCGCATAGAAGAGGGCTTGTTTGTGCCAATATATTTTGCCGACAAAAATGTAAAGTGTCAGGCATTTCATGTTATGACACCTGAATTAACAATTCAAGAAAGTGAAACGACAAAAGAGGGAGTATTTGTTATACTAAAAATTCCGCAAACAACCGATTTTGGTAAAAAGCTCAAAGAATTTGATGAGCGTAATTTAAATCATGCAGCAGATTTCAAGAGCACATGGTGGTCCAATGAAAATATAGCGTATAAGACTGCCTTAAAAAATCTCCCAAATGGTGAGCTAGAGTGGCGCCTTCAAATACCGGATTCAGGTATCTTCTCCTGTTATGATACTAGCCGCAAAGGGTGGTATGGTTCCAATGAATCGGGCTTGACAAACAAACGCAAATGGAAAATAATGGCACGTACATCGGGTTTGTGGATTAACGAAACCTCCTTTGGCATGGACTGGAAACTGATTGGCGCATTTGTTATGTGACGTACTGTTTCCTACAAAACGGACACGATGCCGTACCATAGGTATTTTCGTTTGACCCAATGTCAACAGACCGCGTTTCGTCACTAATCCATTTATCAAAACTAGCAGGATTAGACAAGGACCAGGCATCTTTTACAGACTCATATTGAACACATGTACACTGTTTACCCTTTTGAGGATTAGCACAGCCATTTGGGCAGGGCGCACAGCCGTATGGAACAGGTGACAAATAGTATCTGGATTCGTCCCAAAATAGAATGTTTCTAGAGCAGTCCAGGCAAAAGCTATGCCCGCAATTCGTAGGAAACATAAGTTTCCGCCCACAATCATTCATGCATATGGCGCACTCATCGATTGCATCAACGATTGTGAGTTTGTCCCAGCCAAACCCGCACTTGAACTTAGAACAACAGGTTGTGCAATATTCGGACCCTTTCATTTTTTCACCCGTACAGAATTCATAATTGGCGCATTTTGTCATTTTGATAAAAAAATAATGGGTCAACACACTATCAATTTTTATTCTAAAGATAAATCACATTCGGTGGTCCCAGTAGGGGATAGGAACATAGTAGGCGGGCAATAACTGTAGGTCCGACAATCGCAAGAATTAAACCAAAGAGCAGGAAGTTTGTGCAGCACTGTCTACCAGCAACAACGTCGATTCTGTTATCAGGAACAGTCGGCGCTGCAAGCTGTTGTTGCGCCAAAACATAATTCAGAGGCTCCTCAAATGTGTCCGCAACCCGCTTCAGGCTTGAAACATACTGAAAGTCCTCATCCCCAAAACCCTCAAATTGCTCATGAGAATAGCAATAGGCACGAAAGCGCACCCGCTGGTCCTCAGGAAACTGAAACCAATCCTCAAGAATCGTGAAAGCCGCAGCATCGGAAATTTCGTTATGTCTCATTTTTTCTGATTATTGCATTAGCAGAAAACATGAATCAAATTTTGTTAAAAAAGCCGCCTCAAGAATTAGCAACAACATCGCGCAAGTTAGATATTGTTACTGTTGCAATGGATGAGCTGATAAGCATACCGGGAAGTATGACTAAAAACATCACCGCCAAAACAAATTGTAGTAGGTATTCAGGATTGCGTGAAAAGTAGTAGAGCGCCAAGCCATAACTAAAAATGGACACTGTTGCAGAAAACGCAATAATCATGGACATAAGTTTAGAGTTATTTGCTGTATCCTTTGGGCTCAGCGTTGAGAAGGTCGCAATGATTAGTGTAAATAATACAATGCATATGCAGAGACCAATGAAATATACGGTGTTCATCCTAACATAGGTTAAGAATTAATGACCAGTTCGGGGAATCAAAGCAGTCTTATTAATTAACGCATGTGCCTTGCCGGTATTAGTGAAAAGAAACACAAACATACTGATAAATATTAGAAGGGTCAAAATAACGGGAACAAATACGCCCTTCCAGTAGGTTGCGTCAAGGTCTGTGTTTTTGGCTGGTGGCATCTCCTAAAATGACGGATTAAAATAACTGCACCAAGTTTACTTTCCCTTATTTTCCAACGCCAGAGCTTATTGCCTTAGTCAGCGCCGTAGCGCATGCCAGCTCATCCGCCGCCTTTCCAAGTGGCAGTTTAGGTAGGTCAAGCGACTGCGGTCCCGTCAAAACAATAGGAATCTGAACCTTGGCGCACTCCTGTTGCCGCTTACTCAAGATAGAAAAGATGGATGCATCCATAGCCGCCGCACCAGCAGCATAACCTTTAAACATGAACTGCATAAAATAGTATGACACCAGGGCGAAAAGTAAAAGACCTATTACTATTCCTAAAACCAAACCTATCAATTCTTCAACGTGTTTGGGTCGCCAGCCACCAGCTTTCTTCATAGGCTTCTTTGAATCTGCCGCTCCAGAATTCAGCTCATCATGTAATGTATTTTCTGGTGGTGAATTAAGGTATACCGCATCACCCTTAACATCTGTCGCCGGATTAATACGCTGACACTGGAGTGCCCGTGTTAAAAACACCCCATTATCGGACTTAGAAGCCGCTGATTCAGCAGCCTTATCCATATCAGACTTAAGTTGGATGGTTGCAATAACAGCGCACATATCGCGTACACGCGCCAAGGTCAGCTCATGGACTGGAGATGGTGGAAATAAGTTGCTGCTAATAGCCATAGTTCTAAACCGATTCGCATCATTGGACGAAATATACGCCGGTTGCAAAACAAACCATGTTAGCGTCGCTGTTTTACTGTGACATTGGTCCGCCGCATAAGGACGGTCGGAATTACGCGACCGCAAGTCCATGCCCTTATACATAACAACCGCGCCACCCGTGATAATTTTTTCAAGCGTCATGTTCCGCACACTGCCATTTTGATTCGCCATTTCCGTAAAATAGGGATTAGCGCGTCCGTTATCAATTGTAATAGGAATCGCCATAGCAATCATCTTGAACGGATTAAACACTTCGCGAAAATACAGATTCATTTCCATGTCATAATTTGCCGCCGCCTTGAAGTTGCGATGTGCACCCTGCTTAGCCCATAAAACTGTATCGTATAGGGCGTATTTGTTAGTATTATAGTGTAGTTCACTGAGCGGACTCTCTTCTACAGAAAGTCCATCCATGCCGCCGCGTTGACCGACCATCTTTGTGCCCGCAATGGGCGCAGCAAAAACCAGACTACACGACTCACATTTAGGCATATCGGCAATAGCCATAACCTTTGGTGGATAAAAGGGCGTTTCATCGCATGTCAATCCGACTGCAGGGTCTCTCAGAGCCTTTGACATTCTCTTATTGGGTTAGTATTAATTATTTTTACAAAGACGACTCATTGTTGTAAAAATTATATATGAAGCAAACCTAGGCAACATAGGGAATATAGCGGGGAAGCGTATATCTGTATGTTGTTGCCACATAGGTCTGACCTAATAAAGGAACACCGATTGTATCGCCGCTGGTAATTTCATCGCAGCCATTATCATCTTCGCAGTTTCTATTCTTAAATGACACGGGTACCTGAATGGGGTTGATACCATCACTGCGGGTGTAATAGTTGTAGCGCTCTTTTGCAACAGCAACCTTGCGTCCGAACAGTGGCAGCAACGTTCTATTGGGCGTAGCCGACGTTGCTGTACCGCCGGGCGCAGACAAGACACCGACTTGTTGAAACTGTTCAGGTAAGCCCTGTGTGGGTATTTGAATAGGTATTACAGGAACACCGGGCGGGGGTATAAAGCCGCGTATATCAGAAGGACCGCTATAGTCTCTTTCGGGAGCAGTAGGCTTTTGTCTATTGAATTCACGCTGGTGCTCTCTAAACTCCATCGCAGGTACATTGACTTGACCAACATCGTCGGATTTTATTATACGTACCTGTTCAATGGGTTCGGCAAAATGGACGACTTTCTTTTGATTCACCGCTTCTGCAACAGCAACAGTGGCAGAGCCTTTATTATGCAAATAAACACCTATCAATAGGGCGCCTAGAACTACAATTACAAACGCAACAAAGCCGTTATCCATACAGAAGAAGCCAGGAGGACAAACAGCAGCAGCCGCAGAAAAAGCACCACCAAACATGCGTTTCATAAGACGACCCTTTGCCATCTTCCACTAATTCGTGTAGGGATTTTACTTTGCTGCAGCGGCAGCTGCAGAAGCAGCAGCCCGTTCCCGCTTAATATTGGCACGCGCTAATTCAGCCAAAGACATATGTGACGTTTTATACACATCTATCCAGACCTGGGGATTTGCAAAATAGGCACTCATATTTCCTAGCTTCTTGACGATTTTAATAAGGGGATTTTTGAGCTCTGTCAGTGGGTCGGTAGGGTATTCTGGTGCTTTTGTTTGCTTAGCAGTCGCAGTCGCATTAGCAAAACCCTCTTTGATATAGTAGGGCTTCTTTCTGCTCAAAAGCATCAAAGCACCCATTAAAACCATAAAAATAGCAATTATTCCTACAATGAGCCCTGTTAGCTTCGTAGACATTCTTAATTAGTTGGTAGTTTAAAAGTTAGACAAATTGTATAACATTTAAATATCTGTTAGGCGCTTAGTTGCGTCTGGTGCTACGTCTGTTATTACTACTACTGCGTCTACTGCTTCTACCACGTCTAGTTCTGCCACCAGCAAAAGAAGCTCTTACCTTATCAAGAGCTTCTTTACGTTTTTTAGGGTCTTTAATCATAGCTTTGTCCAGTTCTCCTTTTTTTTTAGTTAAAGCTGCCTTAATTGCAGCATTACTCACACCTTTACTTACAGCTTTAGCTGCAACTTCTGTCTGACTTTTCTGCCAAGTGTTAAATTTTGCTTTAGCGGCATTTTGTTCGCTAGGATTGTTTTTCTTGTTGCGAATTTGGGCTGATGTTAATAATATGCTTTTTTTCTTTTCCTCATCAGTTATTTGTTTCCATAGGTTAAGCATTTCATGGGAAAATTCACCGTTATTGTATACGTCTGTGCGTATAGGGTTAACCCCTAAATCTTCTTGTATATTTTGAGGAAAATAGTACGCATATTCAAATATGCGGAACTCATTAACCATTTCTTGTCGTCTAACATCTGCTGACTTCGGTGGGGTAGTCGCCATCTTACTAACGTCTTATATTTAATTTAAGTACCGTCAAATACCAAAATTTAGTACACCCCAAAAGGGGCTTACTTTACTTAAATATAAGTTGTTACCTCCTCCTGGGACGTACTTAAAATAAATATAAGATGCCGACCTGTTGAAACTGTTCAGGTAAGCCCTGTGTTGGTATTTGAATAGGTATTACAGGGACGCAGGTCGGGGTATATAAAGCCGCGTACATCAGATGGTCCACTTTCGGGAGCCGTTGGCTTTTGTTTATTGAATTCGCGCTGGTGCTCTCTGAATTCCATAGCGGGCACATTGACTTGACCGGCATCATCGGATTTTATTATACGTACCGTCAAATACCAAAATTAAGTACACCCCCCAAAAGGAGTGTACTTAATTTTGGTATGACCTGGTTACTATTATATTTAAGTTAGACTAATTGTTTAGCTTTTAAATATATGATAGTGGACACCTAGTTGCGTCTTATGCTACGTCTGTTATTGCGTCTAGTATTGCGTCTACCACGTCTTGTTCTGCCGCCAGCTGCTGCTTTTGCCGCCGCAGCAGCTTTTTCAGCTCTTGCTTTTAGAAGATATGCAGGAACTCCACTAGAAGTAGGTGGAGGTTTCTTTGCCGCTTCAACAGTCGCTAATTTTTGTTTTCCAACAGCATGAGCCTTATTCAGCCCTGTTTGTATAGCTTTAGCCGCAACTAGCTTCTGTCGCTTCTGCTCATCTCTAAAATTTTTGACCGTAGCTAAAAACGCTTTCATTTTCGAATTTAAACCTGATTTCACCTTATTATCCTCTTGTTCATAGTATTTTTTAAGTTTATCGAATGTTGTACCATATGCACCTGGGGTCCCCAACAATTTATCTATTTCGCTATCATCTATTTTACCATCATCGCCTCCTCCAAGTGTTTTTACCAAATTCGTAAAAAAAATATATTTATTATACAAATTTTGCTCAGATAACTTATCATTTTCAAGGAAATAACTTGTTGGAATTTTTCTCATAGTAATACCGCTAGGAGTTTTTGTGGACATTTTAATACTTTTTACAGAGCCATCGTCTGTATCAACGCCTATAGCTTTAGCAATCATAAATTCATCATCTGATAAATCCGCAATTTGCGCGGCTCTCAACTTATAATTTTCAGTAATATCTAGATTTGAAGTGACCGTTAAAATACCATCATTCATTTCCCAATATAATTCTGTAATTCTATTGAAATCTATTGGCATCTTACTAAAGGTACATAATTTCCAACGTGAATTCAATGAATTCACATTATAAATTAAAAATCAAACTTACTTACTGATAAATTTCTCCGCCATCTTACTCAAGTCGCCCATGTCGCCAAGACCCTGTCCGCCAAAGTAGTTCTGGAAAGTGTCCATCATCTGCTTGCCATCCGTAATTAACGGCTTCAGCGTAGAAAGTGTGCTCATCAGCTGCTTTTGAGTATTAATCAGCTCCTGTGTGTCCTTGGTCATCGCGGAAATTTGGTCGGGCTTCAAGGATTTGTACGCATTCAAGAATGTTGTGCCGGCGTCCAAGTGGTAATCCTCATCGTCGGCTTCGCTGGGAATCTTGTATTTTTTGCCAAGCTCCAGTGCCTCTCTGCGGCTACCATTGTCGGGAGGGGGCGCGACCTTCTTGGACCGCTTCTTTTTGGGTCCGCTTGCAAAACCTTCAGCACCCTCAAACTCCTCATCCTCTTTTGACTTGAATCCATCGCCTTCAAATTCCTCATCGTCTTTTGATTTGAATCCATCACCCTCAAATTCCTCATCGTCTTTTGACTTGAATCCATCACCTTCAAACTCCTCATCGTCTTTTGACTTAAATCCATCGCCTTCAAATTCCTCATCGTCTTTTGACTTAAATCCATCGCCTTCAAATTCCTCATCGTCTTTTGATTTGAACCCTTCACTTTCAAACTCCTCTTCATCTTTGGCTTTGAAGCCATCAGATTCAAATTCCTCTTCGTCCTTTGTTTTGAATTTCTCCTCTTCGTCAAATTCCTCATCTTTGTCAGCAAAGCCTTCATTGACTCTGCCCATAGGAACTAGCTCACTTGAGTTACCAAAAGGCAAGTATGCACCAAGGAAGGTCGCCGCCGCCACGATGCACAAAGAATTATAGGCAGGTAGCTTCAAACCGTAGCATATCAAAGCGATTCCTGAAGAAAGAACAAGGACCTCAAGGCGACCGACGACACCGGCATAAATCACCGCCAAAACAACTAAAATTGCTGGTAAGATTTCCTTAAATGTACCGGGATTAAGTTTACTCATCGGCACTCCTACAAGGGAAGGTTAAAAATAAGTGGCATTAAAAGAATCGACTTACCAAACTATCAACCGTGTCGTAGATACCCATAACAGTACCGGCAACTACGGCTTTTAGTGCTATGCCGGGCATGGAAAGCTGTCCGCCGCTAGAAAACGCCCAGTGGGCATATTTAGACAAATAAACATCAACAATAGGCAAGGATAAGATAAAGAAGACACATGCTACTACGAAAGGCAGCTTGAATGCATCCGTAATGCGCGCCCAGATGTTCTTCTTAGCGGGCTGCTTCTGCTCTTGCTCTTGTTCTTGCTGCTGTTGCTGCTGCTGCTGCAACCACATCATGCGCTGCTCTTCCTCTTGCTGCTGCTGTTGCATCGCATCGTAGGGGACCATGCCGGGTCCCATAAGGGGCTGCTGAGGAGGCGCATGGGGTGGCTGGTACATATGGTACTGAGGAGGACCTTGTTGCTGCTGTCCCTGTCCTTGTCCTTGTCCTTGTCCTTGTCCCTGCTGTCTGTAAACCTGACTGGGATGGGGCTGCTGCTGCTCACCGGGAGATTCGTCACCACCGCCGTTAATCTCCTGTAGGATTCGTTGCACACGCATATCATCGGAAGTAGCGGCGCCCTCAGAAACGTCATTTTCTATTTTGTCCAACGGCGTTGAGTGAGACATGAGGTAATATTATGTCAGTTCATAATTTTACTTTATATCAAAAAATACGTAGCGCTTAGTCAGTAGCGCCTCAGTCAACAGCAGCAAAGGAAAACGTCTCAACTGTTTTTACATTAGGATCAGTGGGACATGTGACGGCTTTTGGTTTAAATTCGTGGCACTTGCCCCCGATTTGATATACAGCATCACGCATTTGATTTACAGGAGGACCGCGTAATACAACACAGTCGGCGCCCTTACACATAGGGCGGAAAAGCGCAGCAATACCGAAACCCACGATGCAGCTCATCAATAATGCAATGTTTTCATTTTCCAACCACTTTTCAACAGATAATGATGGCGCCATCCCTATGATAAAGTACCAAAAATAACTAGGACCCTAAAGTAGACGAGCCATGAACTTACTCAAAAATATCAAATTTTTCCCATTACTAATGTCGTTTGCTTTCGGGATTTTTATAGTATATATTTTGAAGCCCACGCCTATTATCATCGTAAAGTATCCCAACATTGAGAATGCAGGCAAACTAATCTACAAGGACCGCAATGGCACCTGCTTTGTTTATGAAACAAAGGAGGTTGATTGTAATGCAAATGAGGGGCGCATTAGGGCTTTCCCTCTAGTTTAACCACACGTAAAGCAGCATTTGATTGCGTTTGATTGAGCCTATACACAGGATAAGGCACGACTCTATCATCGAACGATGCAGGCACAAAAGCCCGTCGTTTGATAGCACCAACTTCAACAGCGCCGCGATGTTTATATTGAATATCGCGTAGGTGAAAATCTAAATCAGCTAATTCTTGCTGAAGCCGCCCTATTTGCAGACTAAGGTCACGGCGCGCAGCGCCCGGGTCTGATTCCTGCCATACGGCAACAGCTTTCAGCATTTCATCCTCTTTTTCGGCAAAAAGGGTTTCAAGTGGTGTAGCCTTAGCAATTGCATCAGCGCGTAAGCCCGCTAGTGCAGCCGTAGCATCGGCATTATCCTCCGGTTTCACAGAGTTATTAATAACATAGGCGGCATCAACACCTTTTGCAACAGCAACAGACTTCACTACAGCACCTTTGGCATCTGTCACATCAAATGCGCCAGTCAGCAGATTTAAACCAATGTTCTTCTTCTTACGTTTCATATTAGTAATAGCATCAGATAGCGTTACTACTTCTTTCGGGTCTACAAAAGTAAGCTTGGAGACTTTTTTGGGTCCGGCAGCAGCAGTGGCAGCGGCATTGGCAGCAACAGCGGGCATCTCTTCCTATTCTTTTCACTGAGGAAAGGAAGAGGATGGATCAATCGCTAATCTACCTGATTATGATGTTGGGCGGCGTGGTAATGGCGGCTGTACCTTTTGGAGTTTATATGGGAGCCTCCACTATATTTGGAATACAAGACCCGGCTTCCTCACAGTTACTGGTAATGCTCTTCGTCAGCACGATTTGTATATCGTATGGTATTGCCTTGGGTGGCTTATCTGTTATACAAAGCAACAGTTGCGGTAAAATCAAGAATATGAGACAGATTGCAGGAAATGCAGCACTGTCCACATTCATAGTGACATTCACGTTACTTTTGGTCGTCTGTATACCGGGGATAAGAGGTATTGTTACGGGTTTATTTTCACCGACAATAGACCAGCTTGTTGCTCAAGCGGTAGGATACTCATATTTCCTGTTCTGGGCTGCGGTGTATGGACTTGTTACAGGTGGCTACTTATCGGCAAACTGCGGTGAATAGTTTCCGTAAGATAAATTTAACATGAATTCACAAAATTCATGTTAAAAAGTTATCATTGCCTATTATCTAAAACTTCTGGTTGGGAGGCGGGGGTGATGTTCCGTAATAAACGTATTGTGGCTGTCCTTGAGAACTATTAGCAAGAACATAGTAACCTGGTGTATTTTGTTGTAAGCCAATCATGGAGCTGACTGGTTTGATGTAGTTAGCAGGAGCTTGTGACTGCTGTGGCATTTGTGGTTGCTGCGACTGCTGTAGCATCTGTGGTTGCTGCGCTGAAGCCGGGACCATGAACGGTTGATTAGCAACATGTGCAAATTGACTCAGAACTACTAGTGCGACACCATATGAAATAAATGCCCAGAAAATAGCAAACAGCCAAAAGGGTAAAATTGTGTGATTCTCACCACGCCCAATGCCGAATTCCTTCCATGAGCCGCCGGGTTGGAACATTATGCGTGGGCGCAAATATAATACGACGGCTATGCCTAAAATATAGATACCGAAAGCAACAGCCAAAATCGGCAATTGAGTCATCCCTATTACATACGGCTAAACTTATTTTGACGACGCGTACGTGCTACTCTATTGGTTTTTGCGCGTCTTGATTTTCTTTGGTTCTTTCTACTTCTTCCGCCCCAAAGGCTGCGTAATTTTCCTAAAACAGCAGAAGCAGCTTTTTTAGCTGTAGCAGCAGCAGCAACTCCAGCATCTTTAACTGCAGAAGCTGTTTTTAGTCCAAAGTGTGCAGCACATGATTCAGTAAAATGTGCTTCAAAATGCTCCTTCAAATTCTGAACATTAATTATAATATCGTTAAAATTATATGTAGCCTGCCCCTTTCTGATTCTACTCATAATATTTTTCTTTCTAAGAACCATATGTGAAAAACACACATTATTTATTTCTAGTACCTGTTCTAAACATTTATCTATATCGCGTTGTAATTTATCTATATCAACATCTTTACCTATATTTTCTACTCCCTTACTATATTCTTTTTTATCTAAAAAACTAACAACGCTCGTTTCTATGTCTTTATTTTTTGTTTCGTCCATTCCGCTTGCGATTCTTGCGCCACAAGTTTTTTCATATTCTTCTTTAGTTCCTGTCTTAGCAAATATTTCGTCAATAAGCTGAATGATAATAGCTATTATCTCCGCACTATTTAATTCGTCTAAATTGCCAACCGTTTTTTTAGCATATGCTAAATCAGTTAATCTTAATTTTGTTTTTATATATATCAAATCGTGTACAGTTTTAGCTAATTTAATTCGGTTCTCCCCACCCTCCAGACCTTGAACATAGTAAGGTTTCTTCGACTGTTGTTTTTTGGCGCTTTTTTCCTTAGCATTGGCGGCTAAAGCCACCTTGTGTTTAGCCCCATTATCATTAGGATAAACAATAGTTTCTTCACTATTGAGGGTGCCATCTTCGAATATGTATTCTCTGGTTGGAGGTGTATAGGGAGCTCCTGACATTTGGCGACTGGCAGCATAAGGTACATTCTCATTAGGGACGTGCGGGACTACCGCGTGTGTTACTTTGTATTCTTTAAATTTACCAAGGGGTTTAATTTCGTCACCATAGTAATAGTGCCATTCAGTTTCGTCGCCTTCTACCATTGTTTTTACAGGGTATCCAACTTTTATTACTTCCTTTGACTTATTATCAAAAACGCGTAAATAGTCATTATATATGATGGTATTGCTAAATTTGTATGTTACACTATCAGGTCTAATAAGCGGGACATTAAGTTGGTGTGCATAAGTACCATAATTTAAGCCCCCTTTCGTTATTATTTTCCCAACGAAATTTCCAATGTTTACAGCCTTATATCCTTCAGCCGTAGATACATAGTAATACCAATCTTTATTTCCAGCGCTCTCTGGAGTTAAAGTAGATACTGAAATACCTTGATTGCTCATTTACATTATAGCAACAAAATAACCGGGTGTAAAAAATTGACTATTAATAAGTACTATCACCAATTACGAAAATGAACACTACACGCAAGCAACGTGCGCCAATGAGCGCAGAGGCAAAGGCGTCCATGGCAGAAAAGCGCAGGGTGACCATTGCGCGTAATAAGAGCCTTAAAAACCAAGACCATGAGAAGTCACAGGAGCAGGCGCTGACGCAAGACAGACAGCCAACTCAAACATACCCAGAGTCAGAGACAGAGCGATGCAAGGTCTTCAAGTACATCTACGACCTACACCTTAAAACGGAGGCAAATCCATGGGACCTTATTCCTGCGCTCACAGTGAACATGAATAAGACAAAGTGTATTGCAGAGCAATACATTATAGAGTATCAAACGCAACAGGAAAAGGTGCTGGATACCTACATTCCAGTCACGGACCAGGTCTATGGTCCGACGCATTACAAGACGCTGTGTGCCATGCTGTCCAGCTACTACGCCGTGTGCCCTTACAACCCTTAAAAAGCGAACCGGTCAAAAAGCCTATTATCAATATGCTCATCCAAATTTTTTAGCGGATGATACAGATTCACATTATTGATATGTTCCGAAGACCAGTCGTGGCGATATTCAACAGTTGACAATTCCGCGGGACAATCATGTTTCAACTTGTAGTGCAAAGCCAGGGTGGGAAAACAGGCTTCCAAGAAAAACAAAGTCAGGTTTTTCGCAGCATAATCGGCAATAGAAGCAAACATTGCTCTAGATAACCGTGTGGCGCACACCATTGCCCGCCTGTGTGGCTCTGGAACATGAACTGAAAATAAGCACCAGTGCCAATGCCATGCACTATTCATATCGGTAGCGCGCTCAGTAACCGCATTTGTCAATAAATCACTCTGGGGAAATTTAGCATCAATGTCTAGCAACGTCTGCTCACTGTAGAAATACACATCTTCCTCAATAAGCCAAACATTATCGTAGCTTGTATTAATTTTACTGAAATAGTACACAGCCTTGTCCCAAGAATTTACAACTTGCTGCGGAGAAATTGCGGACGCTAAATTTGCAAAACCCGCAGATTCCGGCTCCTGTCGTACAATTTGTAAGAATTTTACATTCGGATAACGGTCATTCCACAATTCGCTGTAGTTGTGACTATTACGGTCACACATAATATAGACATCATATTTCTTAAATTTGTTCAAAAAATCAATCCACACATTTGATGGAATTATTGTAAGTACACAGACACAATTCTTCATTACTAAAATTACAGCTGGCTTCGCTTAAAATAATATTGGCTAAAATTCTGCACCTCTGTAAATTTACAAATTTCTGAATTTGACGAACTAAAATTCAACTTGTCAATAAATACTGGCATAATATTATCACCGTCATAAGTTTTCCAAGAGTCGCCATTAAAGTGTAGGAAGCAGGGCTTTGTACCCAAGACAGAATTTACAACCCGCCCATCCTGAATGTAAATTTCATTCCAGTCCACGGAAAACATGTTTTGGAAAATTTCAACCCGCCAATCCAATTTCATGAAACCGCGATGATAATTTGCCAGAAAGTATTCAATAAAATAGCCCTGATCACCGCCACATGTCTTACATATATGGGCAATTTCCTCCAGTGACTTCCAAGTGTACAAATCCATGACTGCCCTTTTGTAGCCTATGAAGCCGCCTGAATTCAAGTATCTGTAACCGCCCTTAATGTAATCCATGGAAGGATAGCGCCCGTTGTATTCACCAGGCCAGCAATTCAATTCA
>Ga0209400_1002402_pt1 | contig 14254 bp, 8 predicted proteins | sample M_130807_EF_Meta_FD_187313 | JGI IMG/M metagenome (GOLD analysis project Ga0209400, IMG submission 187313) | Freshwater microbial communities from Lake Montjoie, Canada to study carbon cycling - M_130807_EF_MetaG (SPAdes) (version 2) | ecosystem: Environmental > Aquatic > Freshwater > Lake... | reverse complement strand
ACAGAAATTCGGGTAAATTTGCGGACGATGGACTTCACCACCATCGGCCTGCAGGGGAGGAGGGGTAGGTAGAGGGGGAGGTGCGTTTTACGAAATCAGCGTGACCATCAAAATAGCCGTAACTTCTCCCCCCTGTCGGGGAGCGGGCGCTGTCTAGAAGGGTGGCGTTGCGAGATACGCCATAATTTTCCCCGTCTGCGACTGAGACCATCCAAAGTTTACTTAGGCCTACAGGTTTATTTGAAACGTTTCCGACAAGACTATTTATCCGCTTGGGAGCCTTTCCGTTGCCACTTGGGTCACCAAAAAATTCAGCTGGGTCGCTGTAGTTCTCGCTATTAATGATATAAGCGACACCCGCGGCATCTGTTTTATAGGTGGAGGTTTGTGCGGGAGCCTTCCAAAAGGTATCACCCGCTGGGGCAAATCCATTGGTGATGAGGAGCGTGCTAATCCATTGATTAATTTGGGCATCAGAAACTTTACTGGGCATTTTGCAGCCTCGGTTGACGGGACCTGGCAAGGTTCCACCTAGCTCGGTTGCATAATTTAGGATGGCACCTGTAATCTGGCGCACATTCGATAAGTCTTTCGCCTTATAACCTGATTTTCTGGCGGAACCGATAGCGGGAATGGCTAAGCCTGCCAGAAGTCCAATGATGGAGATAACCACAAGCAGTTCAACGAGGGTGAAGCCACTTCGGTGTAGAAACGAATGCAATTTTCGATTCATATGAGTAATGATGAACTTTTATTAGCTTTTTACAATAAGCGAAACGCTAAAAAAGTTGGTATGAATGGAACTTATAATCTAGGAAAGAGTATGATGAGCAGAAAAATCAAGGTTGCGCAGTTCGGTCTCGGCCCCATCGGGCAGAGCAGTATCCGTCTGCTAGCGGAGCGGAAGAATTTTGAAATCGTCGGCGGGATCGACATCCAGCCTGCGCTGTCGGGAAAACTGGTGGGGGATGTGTGCGGGTTGCCAAGCCTGACCAAGGCCAAGATCTATCCGACCTTTGAGGAGATGTGGAAGAAGGTGAAGCCGGATGTCATCGTCCACACGGCTGGGTCCCGAGCCAAGATTACTTTTGAGCAGTGCAGGCCGATGCTCCAAAAGGGGCTGGCGGTGGTCTCGTCGTGTGAGGAGCTTCTCTTTCCAGCTCATCGTGCTCCAAAGGAAACGGTGGCGATCGACAAGCTTTGTCGCAAGAGCGGTGGACGGATTTTGGGTACAGGGGTGAATCCTGGTTTTGTGCTGGATCTTCTTCCCGTCTGTCTAAGCGGAGTGTGTCGGAGCGTTCGTTCGGTTTATGGGGAGCGGGTGGTGAACGCGTCGACGCGGAGACAACCGTTGCAGAAGAAGATCGGGAGCGGGCTGGAGCCGGCGGAATTTAAGAGATTGTGGAGCGAAGGAAAGGCGGGGCATGCGGGTTTTCAGGAGTCGCTGTTGCTCATCGCTCACTCGTTCGGATGGAAGATTGGAAAGGTGACTGAGACGCTCGAGCCTGTGATTGCGGATCACGACATCAAGACCCAGTACTTTTCCGTGAAGGAGGGGCTGACGTGTGGGTTGCATCAGGTGGTGAAGGCGGAGTCGAATGAGGGGCACTCGATTCATCTCGATTTAAAGATGTATCTGGATGCGCGGGATCCGCACGATTTGTTGAGGTTGGAGAGTGATCCTCCGGTCGATGCTCTGCTGAATGGCGGTGTGGCGGGGGACAGTGCAACCGTGGCGGCGCTGATTAATGCAATTCCTAGGTTGTTAAAGTCACCAGCGGGAGTGCGTTTGATGACCGATATTCCATTGGCCGGATAAAGACTAGGTAGGGTCGGTTACCCCTAACCGACCATGCGGATCACCGATCGTTGAATTATGGACATGGACGGCTAGTGGTAGCCGTCCCTACCGGATAAACTGATAACTAAACACTATTCATCAATGACTTATGTATATATTCGTGGCAATTGCTCAAAAATTAATCACTTGCAAAATTAGAAACCCTGGATATGTTGTATCTAATGGTTGGCAGTCTACGACTCTTCTCTGTTTTTTTTGCAATCATTTCCTTGGGGATGTGTTCAAGTTCGTTTGCCCAAACCAGTCGCCTCTTGATTGGTTGGGATTTGCCGGCGGTTAGCGGTTCCACTACTTCTTCTGTCGGATCAGGTTTTAACGATTCATCGGTCTTGGCCAATAATATCACCTTGGGCAGTGGCATAACGGTCACTAACAACAGTACAGCTTGGGGGGGGACCAGTTGGACTTTGGGTGGTACGGATCCGATTGCCAATGGAACAGTCAACAATGATTACATTGCGTTTCGGATGACAGCCTCGGCTTCAGACCGGGTGACGATCACTGGGGTTTCCCGTCTGGTAATTCAGGTGAGTGCTTCAGGACCCAGATACTGGCATCTCCTTTATAGCTCGGTGAACACCGATGCAGCATTTACTACTCCCGAAAGAAATTTTGGTCCCTTTGAAGTCACGCTTCCTACAACATCATCTCTTAATACTGAGATCACTACTCAATTGAATACCGCGATGGCACTTTCGCCCATTGTCTTGGAGCCAAGTGCCGTCGGATATTTTCGTTTAGTTGGATATGGGGGAACTTTGTCGGCTGGTAGTGGACGCATCTTTTCTTCGAACACAGGGGTCACTACCCCAGACTTTGGAATTATGGGAACCTCTGTGGTGTCCTACGTCCCAAAAAGTCTTGTTTGGAATGGAGCTAGCGGGGCCACTTGGAACTCAGGCGTGACAACTGATCTTTTTTGGCTGAATGGATCTACCCCCACATATTTCAACAATGGCGATAGCGCGACCTTGAATGGAAATAGATCGGTTTCGGTTGTTTCCAATGGAGTGACTACGCCTTATATGACGAATAGTACCTCCACAGGGGAAATTCAAACGATCACCGGAGGTTCGATCACCTGTCAGTTGTTGATGACTAAATCCGGCGGCGGAACCCTTGTTTTCAATCCAGCTCCGGATGTGGATCAAAACATCTATGAGATCAACCAGACCGGCGGAACGATCCGGATCAGCCAATCGGCAGCGGACAGCAACAACAATGTGTTAGGAGGCCCCCGTTGGACAATGGCTTCGAACACTGTGTTTGATATGGGGAACTCTAGCTATGAAATTATCCGGCAGCTTACCGGTTTTGGAACCATCCAGATGACCAACTTGATTGCTAGCACCAATGCGAACAACACGAATGCCTTTGTCGCAAATAATGACATTCATCTTAGGAACACATCGAACTCTGTCTTCGGCGGAAGTTTCCAGGGGGTTGGGCAGTTGACCATCGACAATGGAACGATCACCTTTACAGGCACCAACACTTATTCGGGAGGCACGTGGATTTCTAACGCCGCCACTCTTAGGCTATCCACGCAAGCATCTTTGCCTGCGCAGGCGCAGAAAAGCGTAAGCGAATTGGGGGCGGACGGAAATCCTTACTACACGAACGGGGTATTTGAGGTGGTCGATCTTCGGCTAAGCAGAGCAGCCAGTACTGGCGGTATTATGGGAACGTTGGAGTTGGATGACACTCTGGTCACGAATCTGATCTTGAGTAACTCGATCGGCTCAACACGATTAACGGATAAGTTCCGCGTCACCGCTGGGACGAATACTAGTTACACTCTTCAGTTGAATGGACCGATCAATCTGATGGGCAATCTGGCGGGATATAACGCATCCACTACCCCAGGTTCAGTTATTCTCCGTGGAACGAACCAAATTCAGGAGGCGATCAACGGGGTGATACTGGAGGTTGGAGGTAGGATCTTGGTTAATGGTCCCCATTGCGTCTATCAAAACAAAGACTCGGGCACTTGGGCGCCCATTACCTTCTTAGATACGACTGGGTACGCCCGGTTTGGATTGGCTCCTGAAGTCACTACTGAAATTACGCTTTCCAACACAATCTTTGCCAATACGAACAGCACGGGGACTAATCGCTATGCGGCGATTCTTTTGTCGACCAATAGCGTGAACGGTGCTCCTCAGGTTCTTCGTTTGGCTGGAATCGTGACTGGCGTGGGTGGCCTGCGCATCGCCTCTCCAGGAAATGGTGACGTCGGGCATCTCTATCTATCCGCAGGCAATAGCTATGAAGGCGGCACAAGGATTGGAACAGGGAAATTGTTTGTGCCATCCGCTGATGCGCTGGGGACTGGTTACTCGCTCAAACCAGCCAGTGTGGCTTTCATTCGTTTTGAAACCCGTTCCGACAGCTATCTGGTTCCCACAGATAACATCGATTTTCCTGCATCCCATTCCATCGCAATCACCGATGATGCGATGGCCAATATTGATACGGGAACGAACAACGTTGCTCTCCAAGGGTTCATCACCAACTCAAGCTCGACCAATCTTGTGGGGGGCAGTCTTCGAAAGTTGGGCGCAGGTAAATTGATCCTCTCGGGGGCCAATTACTACACGGGTCCGACACGCATCACAGAGGGTGTTTTAGAAATTGCGAGCCCTGCCTCACTGCCTGCGAATGGGCCCGTTCAGTTTGGTCCCGCGGGTAGTCTGAAGTTAAGCGGGGCGGGTAGTTTTGGTCTGAGCAGCATTTCTCCTGTGGTGATCACGAACAGCACCGGTCCGACCAATACAGAAACAATGAATGGGGTGCTGAACCTTGCGACAAGCGGAGTGAATGTGACTGTTTCCCAGCTCTCGATTTGGCCTAACGGAAGTAGGTTGACCGTTGCAAATCTTGCAAATGGAAGTGTGACGTTGCCGACCACCATCACCAATACCCCGAGTCAGTTGGCGATGATCAAGTCGGCGGAAAATCCAACGTATGATGCTTCGGTAGCTTCGAACGGACTGTTAAGTTTTGCCCCAGCTGTTTCCAAAACAACCCCGACGGTAACGGTCACTCCTGGAAGCTACACATACTCAGGCTCGATCCAGGGCCCTGGTGTTAACGAAGTGAACAAGGGCGGTTCGACAGGTGCAGTTAGCTTGAGTTATACAGGAACAGGGAGCACGAGCTATGGGTCTTCCGCCACTCCTCCGGTTAACGCAGGAACTTACACTTTGACGGCCACAGTAGCCGCGGATTCGAGTTATAATCAGGCTAGTTCAGTGCCCACTGCTTTTACGATTGCTAAGGCCACTCCGACGGTTTCGGCTGCTCCGACTGCCTCGGCGGTCACTGTAGGGGCTCTTTTGAGTAGTTCCACCTTGAGCGGCGGTACGGCGAGCGTGGCGGGAACATTTGCTTGGACGACTTCGAGCACAGTAGTGAACGCGACTGCTTCCTATCCATTGACCTTTACCCCGACTAATGGAGGTAACTACAATACGGCGTCCAGCACGGCTACCGTGACCGCTAATCCTGCGGGTACGACCACGTCCGATGCGACCCTCTTGGATACTGCGTTCGGGGCGCCAATTGGAGGAGTGTTAGATGCAAGTTTGAAGCCAACCGTAGCGGTCGCAGGTGGTAATCTGGTCCTGACGTACAATGTACGGCAGGGAATGGCGGGATTGACTGTAACGGCACAAACCAGTGCTGACTTGGCGACAGGATCAGCGGGTTGGGGCACAAGTGGCATAACCGATGTTGCAGTGGGTGCTCCTCGAACAGTCAACGGAGTGAGTGTCCAGCAGAGGACGGCCAGCGTATCTGCAAGCGGTGGAAAGAAGTTCTTAAGGATCAAAGTGGTACAGACACCGTAATTGGTTTTATAAAAAGAAAGAAGGCGAAGGGACTCGGCGTCCCTACGGTGGCTGGTTAATCGTTTTAAATTTGGTAGGGATGCCTGCGTCCATGCGGTGGGTTCTATGCCCCATGATCGATGGTACACATGGACGGATAGGGATATCTGTCCCTGTCAAAATTGGAATTATGTGCTAATGTATTAGTAATGAAGGCTTTTTTGCCGATTGTGGCCTTTTTGCTTTTTCAGGGAATCTCATCCCTTAATGCTCAAGGAATTTTAATTGGCTGGGATTTGCCGGTAAATTCGACCGTCTCTTCGGCTAGCTCTGGGAGTACAGCTACAGGTGTGGTGGGTCCGAAGTCTTTTGTTATGGCTTCAGGTCTTTCTCCGAATGTTTTTAGTACCGATCCCTATGCTTGGGGAGGAAGCAGTTGGACTTCTAACGGCACGAGTCCCGGACCGAATGGCACAACCAACAACGACTACTTCTCTTTTGAAATTCAGGCCGATACCGGAAAAAAAGTTACGATCTCTGGAGTATCCCGATTAATTCTTCAGGTCAGTCAATCTGGACCGAAGAAGTGGTCTCTCCTTTATTCTGAAAGCAACAGTAACTCCACCTTTGATCCAGCTCCGCTCCGCAGCTATGGCCCATTCGACGTGGTCAACCCAACAACCTCTGGAGTCGTCCAAGACACCGATATCACAACCCAAGTGAATGGCGCGATTTCAGCAAACCCGATTATCCTGACGGCTGGCAAAACTGGATATTTTCGTTTGGTGGGATTCGGTGGGACAGGCACCAGTGGCAGTGGTCGGATTGTAGCCAATGCACCGGCTGGCACGTGGGACTTTGCACTGACTGGGGTTGTGGAAGAGATGCCAAAAACCTCCCAGACGATCACTTTTCCATCCTTTGGTCGTCAGCTACTTGGCGATACGCTTTTGACGCCCGGTGCCTCTGCCAGCTCTGGACTCGTCCTCAGCTATACTTCTTCTGATCCCTCGGTGGCTGATTTCTCGAACAACTCCCTGATTCTGAAAAAGGCCGGAACCACTCTCATTACGGCCACTCAGGCGGGCAACGTCGATTACTATCCAGCTTCGGATGTCAGCCAAACTCTCACCGTCAGTCAACCTGTACCCTCCGATTTTCTGACCTCTCGGTATCCCGTCACCACTACTTACGGAATCCAATATCGGACCGTGAATGACTACAAAGGGGTCCCAACCAATCTTGCTTTCGATCTGTATCGGCGGACGAGTACACCTACTGTTGCTCAACCCGTTGTCATCTTGATTCACGGGGGAGGGTATAACGCCTCGTCAGCCGATAGGACGCAGTCTTACATCGTCAGCCTAGGGAACGAGTTGGCTGCCCGCGGATTTCAAGCCATTGCCATCGATTATCGACTGCGGGCCACGGCCGATCGAACCACGGATGCCACCCAGCTACCGGCTCTGCGGGATGCAGCCGCCGACGCTTTGGAGGCGGTGAAGTTCGTTCGGGCCAACGCAGTGGCTTACGGCTGGGACCCTAATGCCATCTTTCTTTTAGGAGGATCGGCTGGCGGACGAATTGCCGCTTGGCTGGCAGTCAGAGAAAGTGGGGACCAGGGAGGGCTTTCCACGTCCGATCCGATGTCTACCACTTCTCCTGCTTCCTCTGTCACGTCCGATGCCACCGCCGTCTACAACCGGAGCGGTATGGTGGCTTCCGCCGTTCTCTTTGGAGGTCCTGAAACGAGTTTTCGAGCTTATACGGTAAACTCAGCCGACCTGCCTTGTATTATGATTCACGGAACGTACGACGGGAATACCGATCAGACCGGTTCGATCGATACCTATGGTTCCGTGGATCTTTATAAGCAACTCATAGCGGTAGGGGTACCATCGGAGCTTCATTTGCTCAACGGTTATGGGCACCAGTTTGACACCAGTTATGGAGCCTATGCATCGGTTGATGCGATTCCTACAGTCGCGGATCTGACGGTGCGGTTTTTCATTAAGGAGTGGGAGAGGAAGTTGGCGGGTGGCACGGAGACGTTTGCTCCAGCATTCACAAAAGCGGGGGGATCGAGTCTGACTCTGACTGCGCCTGTGACAAATCACAGCGCCCCTGGGACGACCTATCAGTGGAAGAAAGACGGGGTGAATCTAGTGGGCAAAACGTCTGCTACCCTTGTTTTGAATCCTCTTTCCGCAAGCGACAACGGAAGTTATGCGGTGGTGGTGGGAAATCCGGACAGAACATGGTCATCCAGTGATATTTCTTCTTTAGGTTTTGTGAACACACCGATCAGTGGAGTTAGCTATGTGAAATCCGGATTAAGTCTCGTGAATAGTCACCCGAGCAGTTTGACTTTGGCGGTGGCTACGGTGAATGTGCCTTCGTTTGCGGTGGCGTATCCAGGGGAGTTGGCGACGAGCGATGTCGACGGAGACGGGTGGGCGGCACTGGTGGAATATGCGTTGGGATGGAGTCGAGCCCAAGGATCGGTCGGGAAGTCTGCCATCTTTCCGCAAACCGTGGTCGAAAATCAGCGACTTGTTTTGAACTATCAGGTGCGGACGAATGATCCCAAGGTTGAGGTGACAGCGGAAACAAGTTCTGATTTGGGGAATCCGTTGAGTTGGAGTTCTCCTGGGGTGAGTGTGAGTGTTGTTGGATCGGTGACGATTGGAGGGGAGGTGCTAGAGAAGAGGTCAGCGAGTGTTCCGATGGATGAGACAAAAAGGTTTCTAAGGTTGAGGGTGAATCAAAGTCCGTAAGGATGGATTAAGATTTGGTAGGGACGGCTATCCTTAGCCGTCCATGCTGACCGCACATCGTTGAATCATAAACATGGACGGCGAGGGGTCGCCGTCCCTACCGGTGATTGGTTGTCATTGTGAATTTTGTGCATTGGTAGGACGACCCAGTAGGTGTTGAGGTAGGCGGGGTAGGGGCAACACGCCTAGCAGACATAAAAATCGTAAACAACTGATGTGCAGTTATATATAAAATATTAATAGATTTAGATATAAATCTAATTATTTACACTCAAGCTCGACACCCTGGACTCTAGTGGGAGGCTAAAAATCACATATATGAACCCAAAAACATCGATATTGGATCCCACAGATTTTCTCAACCAAGTTATTTCACGGAACCAGGCCCAGCCAGAGTTTCACCAGGCGGTGGAGGAGGTGGTGCACTCGGTTGCACCCTATATCGCGGAGCATCCTAAGTATCTGCGCGCGAGAATTCTGGAGCGTATGGTGGAGCCGGAAAGGGTGATCACCTTTCGGGTTGTATGGATGGATCGGCAGGGGGAGGTGCAGGTGAATCGGGGGTATCGGGTGGAGATGAACAGTGCGATTGGTCCGTACAAGGGGGGATTGAGGTTTCATCCTAGTGTGACGATGGGGACATTAAAGTTTCTAGCCTTTGAGCAGGTTTTTAAGAATGCGCTGACGACGTTGCCGATGGGTGGAGGCAAAGGGGGGTCAGATTTTGACCCGAAAGGAAAGAGTGATGAGGAGGTAATGGTTTTTTGCCAATCGTTCATGAATGAGTTGTACCGGCATATTGGGCCAAACACGGATGTTCCAGCGGGGGATATCGGGGTGGGTGCGAGGGAAGTGGGTTTTCTGTTCGGGCAATATAAGAAGTTAAAAAATGAGTTCACTGGAGTGTTGACGGGGAAGGGGATTCACTGGGGAGGGAGTAGGATTCGGTCGGAGGCAACGGGGTATGGACTGGTCTATTTTGTGGAGGAGATGTTTCGGCATGCGGGGGGGAGTCTGACGGGCAAGGGGATTGCGATTTCTGGATCGGGGAATGTGGCGCAGTATGCGGCCGAGAAGGCGATGCTGATGGGAGCCAAGGTGGTGACTTTTTCCGATTCGGATGGTTCGATCTATGATTCGGAGGGAGTGGATGCGGAGAAGTTGGCCTATCTAAAGGAATTGAAGGGGGAGAAACGGGGGCGGATTGAGGAGTACGCAAAGAAGTTTCGTTGCGAATATTTTTTGGGAAAAAGACCTTGGGGGGTGAAGTGTGATGTGGCCTTGCCTTGTGCAACTCAAAATGAAATCACGGGAGAGGATGCCAAGACCCTTTTGAAGAATGGGTGCCAGTGTGTGGCGGAAGGGGCGAACATGCCGAGCACGCCAGAAGCGGTGAAAATCTTTGTCGAAAAAAAGATTCTTTTTGGGCCTGGCAAAGCGGCCAATGCTGGCGGGGTAGCGGTGAGTGGCTTAGAGATGTCGCAAAACAGTCTACGTCTTTCCTGGACGCGGGAGGAGGTGGAGAAGCGGTTGGCAGAGATTATGACGGCAATTCATCGACAATGCGTGCACCACGGGGAGAAGAAGGGTTTTGTCAGCTATGTGGATGGGGCGAATATTGCAGGCTTCCGCAAAGTGGCCGAGGCGATGTTGGATCAGGGGTTGGTGTAGGCTTAAAAAATAAAAATTTGGTAAGGACGCGTACTCGTTGCTCCCCTTAGACCTGGACCTGCACATTCAGATTTGTCGTTTCGCTAAAGACTAGATGCCCGCTGGCGCGGGGGAATTGGAGTCCGTGTGGTGAGTCGGAATCCGGTGCGCCGATAGCGAGCATGGACGCCTAGGGGTTGACCCCCTTAAATCCAGCCCCGCCCATTCACACTACCGCGTCCCGCGGGTTTAGATTTCCGCTTACGCGAAAGAATTGGCGTCCCTACCGGTCTTGAATTTTTGAATCGTGGGCATAGACGATTGGGGGCAACCGTCCCTACCGTCATTTGAGATGGAAATCCTCTTTCTTTTGGGGGCAGCGTTCATTGCTGGGTTCTTTGATTCGATCGTCGGCGGTGGTGGACTGATCCAGCTACCGGCTGTCTTAGTTTGTTTTCCAAGTCTTTCGATTCCCACCGCTTTTGGCACCAATAAGACGGCTGCCATTTTTGGAAACGGGGTGGCCATGTGGCACTATTCCCAGCAGGTAAAACTCCGCTGGAGTTCTCTCCTGCCAGCTACCGTAGCGGCTTTTGCCGCGGCTTACCTTGGGGCTTGGACTGTGCGTCTTCTTTCCCAAGTTCAGCCCGAACTCCTTCGCGGGCTGGTATTGGTGCTCCTGATTGCAGTAGCCGCGCACACCTATTTCACAAAAAATCTGGGAGATTTACATCATCCCCGGTGGGCTGTGCATCACGAAAGAATAGCAGGTATTCTGCTGGGGTTGATTCTTGGATTTTACGATGGTTTCTTTGGGCCGGGAACAGGGACCTTCCTTCTCTTCGCATTTGTGAGTCTATTCCGTTTCGATTTTCTCCATGCCAGTGCACATGCCAAGTTTGTTAATTTCGCCACCAACCTATCTCCGGTTCTTTACTTTGCATGGAAGGGGGATGTGTTATGGCGTATCTCGATACCGATGGGACTTTGCAATCTGATGGGGGCTTATATCGGTAGCCGAATTGCGATTCGGAAGGGGAACCGTTTCATCCGATGGGTTTTTTTGTTGATCTTGATTGGGCTGATCAGCCGCCTCGCTTGGGACTATATAAGGTAGTCATCGATATTCATATGGACGCTACTGGGATTGAACCAGTGACCTCCTGCGTGTGAAGCAGGCGCTCTACCACTAAGCTAAGCGTCCGATAGAGATAAAACAGTAGTCCAGAATGAACAAAATGGCGAGTCTATGAATTGTCTTCTGGAGCTTACCCCTGTTTGAGGGAAGGATGGAGGGGTGAAAAGTTGGTCCATCATCGTTTTATTAGGATTCTTGATTTTAGGTAGTGGTTGCCAGCGAGGGTTGCGAGTTGAAGAGCCCGCTGGTCAGAAGCCAGAGGGGATGGTTTGGATTCCTGGGGGGAGGTTTCTCATGGGAGGGCCGGGTGAGTCGGCCTGTCGGCAAGCTTTGGCGGCTACCGATCCCAAGAAACCGACCTGCAGTTTATTGCGGGGCGGGTTTACCGATTCTCAGCCATCGCACGAGGTGGAGGTGAATGGGTTTTGGATGGATGAGACTGAAGTAACCAATGATCAGTTTCAAAAATTTATCGACGCGACTCACTATATTACGGTGGCGGAGCGAAAACCTAAGGCGGAGGATTTTCCAGGGGCGCCTGAAGAGATGTTGGTGCCTGGCTCGGTCTGTTTTAGGAGCCCTAAGAACTCCGTTTCTTTGGATGATTTCGCAGCTTGGTGGAGTTATCTGCCTGGGGCTTGTTGGAATCATCCGCTGGGCAAGGGAACTGATCTGGTGGGAAAAGGAGCTTTCCCGGTGGTCCATGTGGCTTATGAGGACGCGGAGGCGTATGCCAAGTGGGCGGGAAAACGGTTACCAACCGAAGCCGAATGGGAGCGGGCGTCAAGGGGAGGGAAGGAGGGAGAAACATATCCATGGGGAAATGAATTTCGCCCCAGCGGGAAATGGATGGCCAACACTTGGCAGGGAAGATTTCCCAATACGGACAGCGGCGAAGACGGTTGGAAGGGAGTTGCCCCTGTGCGGAAGTATCCAGCTAACCCCTACGGTTTATATGATTTGTCGGGAAATGTGTGGGAGTGGTGCTCCGACTGGTATCGACCAGACAGCTATGAGACAGATTCAAAAAGTGGGCTCGTTCGGGATCCTCAGGGTCCCGGTAGTGGATTTGATCCAGAGGAACCGAGTGCAAAAAAGAGGGTACACAGAGGTGGTTCATTTCTCTGCTCTGACCAGTTTTGTGCCCGTTATATTTTAGGCACGCGAAGTAAGGGGGAGATCAGCACGGGAACCTCCCATCTCGGCTTTCGCTGCGTGAAAGTCCCTTAACTTTCACTAGCACCTCTGACCCCACATAAGTAATTGATGGTTAACGATTTGCAGTAGTGATTTCGGAGACTTTCTCGATTTTGTTACTGGGACCAAGAAGAATTGCTTTGGCGCGGTGAGTTTTGATTTCATCGGGCGTGAGTTGGGCGAAGGCCATGATGGTGAGTAGATCTCCTTTTTTGCCGAGATGAGCTGTGGCTCCATTCAGAACAATCGCGCCTTTGCCCGCAGGAGCGGGAATCAGGTAGGTCTCGAACCGTGCCCCAGTGTTGATTACCCCGACTAGGATTTTTTCACCTACCCGCAGGCCTGCGGCCTCAATCAAGTCGACAGAGACCCCTAAGCTACCCTCGTAATCAGGAGATCCATCGGTCACCGTGGCTCGGTGAATTTTGCCGCAAAGAAATGTTCGAAGCATGACCTACCTTAGCAAAAAAGGGGAATGAATCGGAGAGGAAAAAAGAGGGGTTAAGCCTTGGCTGCTACGGGAAGAGCCTGAGTTTGGGCGGGAGGCAGGGTGGAAACAGGTGGGTGGGGGATAACTTTCCAAAACTTTGCTGAGGTGGTTTCCCACTGCGCAAGGATCTCCTTGGCCTTCTTGCTCTCTGTCGCCTCCAGATGCTGGTAGATGATGGCTTGGAGTGATTTTGTGTCCTCTCCACCAGAGAGTCTCTCCAACCCAACCATTCCGGGGTTGTGACGTTGAGCAAATGTTCCCTCCTCATCGAGGACATAGGCGATTCCACCTGACATGCCCGCCCCAAAGTTCTTTCCAGTCGGACCGAGAACAACAACAGTCCCACGGGTCATATATTCGCATCCGTGATCGCCGATTCCTTCAATCACGGCAGTCGCTCCGCTGTTACGTACGGCGAAACGTTCACCCGCTTGACCGTAAGCGAAAAGCTTTCCGCCCGTCGCCCCGTAAAGGCAGGTATTCCCGCAGATTGAGTTCTTCGATGGGTCAAAGGTAACTCCCTTGGCAGGAATGAGCACAATCTCACCCCCAGACATTGATTTGCCGACGTAGTCGTTCGCCTCCCCCTGCAGGGTGATCTTTACGCCGTTGACGAGAAATGCTCCAAAGGATTGACCGCTGGAGCCATCGAACTTGATCGTGATGCTGCCATCGGCAAGGCCCTCGTCTCCGTAGCGGTAGGCGATTTCACCGCTGAGAGCCGCGCCTACGGAGCGATGTGAGTTATTAATCTTATAGGCCAGCTTGGCTTTTCTCTTTTTCGAAAGGGCATCCTTTGCGTCTTGAAGAATTCGCGCATCGATGGGTTGATCCTCTAACTTGTCGTTTCGTTCCCAAGTGTGGTGTCGAGGAGCCAAAGGATCGATATCCGGTACGACAAGGAGAGGCTGCAGATTGACCATAGCGGCTTTAGGGTGATTTTCAGGTGCGAAAGCCTCGAGAAGTTCTGGATGGCCAATGATCTCGTTGAGTTTACGGACTCCAAGAGAGGCAAGGATTTTGCGGACGTCCTCCGCGACTGCATTAAAGAAGTCGACGACAGCTTCCGGGGTTCCGCGAAACTTGGCTCGGAATTTATCATCTTGAGTGGCAACACCTGTGGGGCAGTTGTTGAGATGGCACTGCCGGACAAAGACACAACCGAGTGCGATGAGGGCTGAGGTACCAAAGTTGAACTCCTCTGCACCGAGAAGGGACGCGATGACGATATCTTGGCCGGTTCGGATTCCGCCGTCTGTGCGTAGGGTGATTCGATTACGCAGTCCATTGAGAAGGAGGACCTGTTGAGTC
>Ga0209400_1002397_pt1 | contig 14269 bp, 10 predicted proteins | sample M_130807_EF_Meta_FD_187313 | JGI IMG/M metagenome (GOLD analysis project Ga0209400, IMG submission 187313) | Freshwater microbial communities from Lake Montjoie, Canada to study carbon cycling - M_130807_EF_MetaG (SPAdes) (version 2) | ecosystem: Environmental > Aquatic > Freshwater > Lake... | reverse complement strand
GATGTTGCGGCGCACGGGCGGATCGAGCACGGTGGCGGCGGACCACGGCACGTCGGTGGCGCGGAACTGGGCCAGCTGCGCCTCGATCTCGCCGATCACGGCCTGCGCGTGGCTCGAGGAGCCGTCGTGCATGCAGAGCAGGATGCCGGTCACGCGGATGGTGGGGTTGAGCCCCTGCGAGACCAGGTGCACGGTCTGCAGCAATTTCTCGAGTCCACGCAGCGGCAGGTAATGCGCCTGCATGGGCACGAACACCTCGTCGGCCACGGTGAGCGCGTTCACGCTCAGGACGCCGAGGCTCGGCGGGCAATCGAGGAGCACCACGTCGTAGTTGCCGTAGATCGGCTCCAGCTTGGAGCGCAGCACCGACTGCATGCCCTCCTGCTGCGCGAGCTCGCCTTCCACCAGCGCCAGCTCCGTGACGGCGGGGATGAAGTCGAGGCCCGGGCGTGCGCTCTGGACGCAGTCCTCCACGCGGCAGGTGGGGTCGAGGAGCAGGTCACGGATGGTGCGCTGCTCCGCGCCGCTTTCCACGCCGAAGTGGAGCGAGAGGTTCGACTGCGGGTCGAGGTCGATGAGGAGGACGCGCTGGCCGTAGCGCGCGAGCGCGGCGCCAAGGTTCACGGTGCTGGTGGTCTTGCCCACCCCGCCCTTCTGGTTGAGGAGCGCCACCACGCGCGGCTTGCGCGCGGGCTCGGCAACGGGAAGCGTTGCGGCTTCCGCCGGCTCCGCCGTTTCCGCCTCACGTGGCACGTTGTCTTCCTCGTTCATGGCGCGCCGAGTATAGGTGGCGCGGAGCGCGTGCCTCAGTGCCCGAAGTCGTCCCAGAGGCCAAGATCCACGAGCACCGGCGCCGAAGCCTTCAGCCACGCGGGCCGTGCAAGCCCCGCCGTCTGGCGCGCATGCGGCGGGCCGGGATTGCGCTCGAGCGAGAGGAGGAACGGCCGCGATGCCGGACCAGCCGGGGGAAGCCACGGTTCCGGCAGCTCGATGCGCGCGCGCCAGCGGTCGTTCCAGGCCATGAATCCCGCAGCCACGCCGTCGTCTGCGCCGCTGCGCATCTCGAGCGTGCCGTCCGCCGCCACGCGCAGCACCTGCGTTGGGTCCGCGGGATCGCCGATGCGGAGCAGCACCTCGTCGGACTGCGGCGCGGGCGCGCCGGCGGGGCGGAACGCCTCGATGAAGAGCTCCCAGTGGCCGCCGCGCCTGCGCAGCGAGGCGGACGTGCGCCACGCGGATTCCGGCGGCGCAATCGACGCGGACTGCGCGTCGGCCAAGGAGAGCGGCGGCACGAACGAGCCGAAGTAGAGCCCGGGCGGGTTCACCGGATACTCACGCGCTCCGATCGCCACGCGCGTGCGCGCGTCACCGTCGATGAACTCGATGACCTCGCTGCGGGTTCGCTCGTTGGCATAGGCGTCCGCGCTCGGCTGGATGGCCGGGCGATCGATCCATGCGCGCGTGATGCGGCGCGGCACGGCCACCAGCGCGGAGGGCTCGGACTTGCCGGCAGTGACCACCCAGTTGGCGCGCAGCACCCGCTCGCCGCCGGTGGGATTCGCCACCGCCACGCGGACGCGGTCGCCGGCATCCTCCTCCACCCACAGCGTGCAGGTCCAGCGGCCACGCATCCAGGAAAGCGCGGCCTGCGCGGCATCCATGTCGGTGCGGTCCATGTCGGCGATGATGGAGAGGAGCGTGCGCAGTTCCGCGGGCCGCGCAATCCACGAGGCCACCGTGCGCCCGGCATCCAGGTCTTCCGACGTGCCCGTGAGCAGCTCGCAGAGGTCTGTATGGATGCCCTGGCTGGTGAGCCGCACGCGTTCCAGCGCGCCCGCCCAGATGCTCTCCAGGTACCGCGCCCAGAGGCGGTCCGCCGCGTCGCCGCGCGGGTCGCCGATGCGCGCGCCCTGCCGCTGCGCCACCAGCGACCAGCGCCAGTATTCCGTGGGCGTGCCGGGGTCCGGGCGATCGTCGGAAGGGACCGGCGGCACGCTGAGGACGGGTGCGTCGGCACGCACGCGCTGCGGTGCGGGAAGCCAGCGCACAGCCACGGCGGTGCCGTCGATCTCGATGGATCCCTCGCCCGCGGCGGGAAGGTCGAACACCGCGAACACCTCGCCCACGGTCTCGGGCTCGGGCATCGGCGGCATCTCGGCCACCAGCATGGCGTCGATGCGCTCCGGCGAGCGCGCCCACGATCGCGCGCCGTCGTCGGGCGCGCTGCCGATCCAGATCACCGTGGCCTGCGACTGCAGTCCGCCGATGCGCACCGGGATGCGCGCGGGCCACGGCGTGCCGGGCGTGCGCTCGATGGGAACGGCGGCCACCCCGCCGGGCGTGCACGGGACGCTGGCGATCCGCGGGCGCACGCCGGCAACGGCCATCGCCGCGCAGGCGAGCGCGAGCAGCGAAACCAGCGTTCCGGTCTGCGTGCGGCGCACCAGGACCTACTGCGCCTTCTTGGCGCGGCGCATGAGTTCGTCGATGCGCTCGTTGAAGCCCGGGCGCGATTCGCGCGGGGTGGCCGGCTGCGCGTCGGAAGCGCTCGAGGCATCGGCCGGGTTCGCGCCCGCGTCCGGCGCCACTTCCTGCGGCGGGCGCGTGGGATGCGAGGTGTGCGCGTCGTTGGTGCGCGGATCGGCGGTGCGCAGGCTGGCGGTGGCGCGCGGCGCTCGCGGGTCACGCTGCTCGCCCGTGCTGGCATCCACCTGCGTGTCCACGCGCGCGTCCAATCCGGCACGGCCGTCCACCGGCGTGCAGTCGAGGCGTGCGACGCCAGGCATGCTTTCGAGTCGCTTGCCGGACATCTGCATGGCACCCGGATCGCGCGTGGTGAAGCTGAGGTCGCGGACGCCGGTGCTGCGGATCACGCTGAAATCCGGACGACCGATGTAGAAGATGGTGGCCGCCGGCACGATGGCCTTGATGGCGCCCTTGCGCTGCGTGTCGGCCGCGTAGGCGGACTGGCTGTAGACCGCGTAGAGCGCGCCGTTGGTGCGCATCAGGAGGTCGTCGCGACCGGGCACCTTGTAGACGCGCTCGAAGCCGTGCGGCGAAAGGTCCACCGCCATCACACGCAGCGAATGGCCGAGCGAGTTGCGGTCGGCCACGCGCTGGTCCACCACTTCGGGGACGGTGCTCGACGAAGGTGCGCGGCGGTCCTGGGCGAGAGCGGCGGGCGCGAGGATGGCGGCGAGCACGGCGGCGGTCACGGGGGTGGCACGCACGCGGGCGCCGAGCACGGCCGAGGTCACCACGGGCATCGCGCAGGCCATGCCCGCGCGCGCTCCGTCAGTGATCCTGGCCCGTGGAGGGAACATTCCCACCACCATATCGGCTCCCGGACGGCGGGGGAACGACCGAAGTGGTGGCAGCAGGCAGAAATCGCGGCCCGGAGGCGGTTTCGATCGCCAGCCCACGGAGCGGATCAACCGAGAGAACGGTGCCTTCCACCGCGCCTTCCGGCGTGCGGAATGCGCATGCGCGGCCCGAGAGGCGGTCGAGCTCCGAGTATGTCCGATAGATGGCGTCCGCAGGCGCGGTGAACGCGTGGTCCACGGCGCGGATCAGGGCGAGGAGGACGTGGAGTCGATCGGCGGTCACCCCGAGCCGGGCGAGGCTGGTGGCGTGGGCGTCGAGTTCCGGCGGGAATTCGCGTTGGCCGACGTTGATGCCGATCCCGACGAGCGCCACGCCCGCGGTGCGCTCCACCAGGACGCCCGCGATCTTGCGTCCGTCGACTACCACGTCGTTCGGCCACTTGATGCCGGCGGCGTTGCCGGCAATGAATGTACGCAAGGCTTCCGCGGCGGCCACCGCGGAACGCATGGCGAGCGATTCCGGCGAGTCGTCGGCAAGCGCGAAGGTCACGGCCACGCCCGCGTCGCGCGTGTCTTCCCACGCGCGGCCGAGCCGTCCGCGGCCCGAGGTCTGGCGAAGCGCGGTCACCAGCGTGCCGGGCGCCACGCCGGCGGCGCGTGCGTGGTCCTGGGTGCTGGCGGTCTCGCGCAGGACCACGGCCTCGCGGAGCGTGCTGCATCCGGCAAGCGCGGACTCGATGGCGTCGGGCCACGCCTCGGGCGGTGCGGGTTCGGCGTGCGCGGGATTCATGCGGTGGGCGCGGGAGCGACGTCGATGTCGAGTCCCACGTCGAGGCACGGCGCGGAATGCGTGAGCGCGCCCACCGAAATGCGGTCGACGCCGGTGGCGGCGATCGCCGCCACGCCGTCGAGGTGCACGCCGCCCGAGGCCTCCAGCAGGACGGCGGGCGCCGCGGCGTCGCGCATGCGCACCGCGTCGGCAAGCTGCGCGGGGACCATGTTGTCGAGGAGCACCATGTCCACGGTTCCGGCAGGGAGCGCCAGGATGGCACGCAGCTGGTCGAGCGTGTCGCACTCCACCTCCACGAAGCGCAGCGGCGTGCGCATGCGTGCATCGCTTGCGGCCGCGGCCACGCGCGCGGCCATCTCCGTGGGGGCGAGGCCGGCCACGTGGTTGTCCTTCACCAGCATGGCGTCGAAGAGTCCGATGCGGTGGTTTGTGCCGCCGCCGCAGCGCACGGCCCACTTCTCCAGCATGCGCATGCCGGGCATGGTCTTGCGCGTGTCGCAGATGACGGCGCGCGTGCCGGCCGTGCGTTCCACGTAGCGCGCGGTGAGCGTGGCGATGCCGCAGAGGTGTCCGACGTAGTTGAGGAGCGTGCGCTCGGCCGCCAGGATCCCGCGCAGCGGGCCCTGCACCGAGAGGAACGTGGCGCCGGCCTCGAGGCGCTCGCCGTCCTCGGCATGGCGCGAGAGGCGGGCGTCCACGGCGGCCTGGCGGATCACTTCCTCGGCCACCGCGCCACCGCAGGCCACGCCGCCCGAGCGCAGGCGGACCACGGCGGTGGCGTGGGTGTCGGCGGGGATCATGGCCTGGCCGGTGACGTCGCCGGCCTCGCCAAGGTCCTCGGCGAGCGCGCGCGCGACGTGCGCGGCGAGCTCGCCGGCGGGCATCAGCGCGGCCAGCAGGCCGGCGGGCGAGAGCGCGGCCAGGTCGGGAAGCGCGGCGGGGGCTGGTCGGGGCGAAGCCATCGCACCGATGGTATAGAAAGCACGCCATGACCAACGCGCCAAGCATCTTCACCCGGATCATCAACGGCGAAATCCCCTGCCACAAGGTCTACGAGGACGCGCACACCATTGCGTTCCTGGACATCGGGCCGGTCTCGCGCGGACATGTGCTGGTGGTGCCCAAGGAGGAACGCGTGCGCCTGCACGAACTCTCCGAGGCGAGCGCCGCCGCGCTGGGCAGCGCCCTGCGGAAGGTGGCCACGGCCGTGGTGCAGGCCACCGGCTGCGCGGACTACAACGTGCTCCAGAACAACGGCGCACCGGCGCACCAGGCGGTGATGCATGTGCACTTCCACATCATCCCGAAGCACGCGGACGGCAGCGGGCTGGGCATCCGCTGGGACGCGGGCAAGGCGCCGGCGGACGCGGCGGCACTGGCGGAGGCGATCCGTCAATCGGTGCCGTGCTGAAGCGGGACCGATCTACGGCCAGATCCCGCGCAGGTCGTACACCCGCGCGATCTGCTCCAGCGCGGCGCAGCTCGCCGCCGTGCGCAGGTCGCACTCGTAGCGGTGGCGCGCCAGCTTCACGCGGCGCGCCGCGGCGATCATGGTCTCGGCGAGGCTCTCGCGCACCTGCGTGGCGGTCCACGTGATGGCGCTTCGGTTCTGCAGCCACTCGAAGTAGCTCACCGTGACGCCGCCGCCGTTGCAGAGGATGCCGGGGAGCACCTCGATGCCGCGCTGCAGGAAGATGCTGTCCGCGTCCGGCGTCACCGGCGCGCTGCCGATCTCCGCCACCGCGCGCGCGCCCACCTCGGCGGCCACGGTGCCGGTCACCATCTGCTCGAGCGCCGCGGGCACCAGGAGATCGCACTGCAGCTGCCAGAAATCCCCGGCCGACACGCACTCGCCGTGCCGGAAGCCCTCGACGGAATCCTCCACGTCGAGGTGGTCGATCAGGTCGTCGGGATCCATGCCGCGCATGTTCACCACGGCGCCGCTGCGGTCGAGCACGCCCACCAGCCGCGCGCCTGCCGCGCACAGCGCCTGCGCCGTGCTGCGGCCGACCTTGCCGAAGCCCGCCACCGAGAAGGTCATGCGCGACGGGTCGACGCCCATGTCCGGCAGCATCTCGCGCAGCACCTCGACGAATCCGTACGCGCCCGCCTGCTCGCGGCCGATGATGCCGCCCGCCTCCACCGGCTTGCCGGTGGCCACGCGATGCGCATCGGCGCGCGACGCGGACGCCCCGCCCTGCGCGTAGGTGTCGGCGAACCACGCCATGATCTGCGGGTCGGTGCCGACGCCCGGGCCCACCACGTCGCGGTCGGGGCCGATGTGCTCGCTGATGGCCCATGCGAACCGCCGCGTCACGCGCTCGAGCTCGTCGCGCGTCAGCTCGCGCGCGGTGCACGCCACGCCGCCGTACGCGCCGCCGAACGGCAGGCGCAGCAGGCTGCACTTGAGCGTCATCAGCGCGGAGAGCGCGCGCATGGATTCCGCGTCCACGCCCGGATGGAACCGAAGCCCGCCCTTGAACGGCCCGAGCGCGGAGTTGTGCTGCACCCGCCAGCCGCGGAAGAGCCGGTGCTGCCCGTCGTCCATGAGGACCGGGAAGTTCACCTGGATCTCGTTGCGCGGCTGCGCCAGGATCAGCTGCTGGTGATGCTTGATGCCCACGATCTCCGCCGCCGCCAGCAGCTGCTCGAGCGTCTGGTGGAACAGGTTCGCCGGGTCGCGGTCGATCCCCAGGTCCTCGAACACCACGCGCTGGTTGGAGACGGTGGCGGGCGTGCGGTCGGTGGCTCGGCGGCGCTGTTGGCTCATGGCGGGGTGCTCTCCGTGCGAAATGCGGGCGCGGTTGCGTGCGATGTCAGCGGACGAACATGACCTTGCCCCAGAACTGCGGCAGGTGCATGTCGATGGCCCACTGCGGGCTCCAGACCCAGTTGTCCTCGGGCAAGGGCCGCTTCACGTACGGCGTGCCGTCGCCCGCGTGCGGGGCGCCGGTGCGCATGTTGGCGGCATCGAGCGTCTCGTGGTTGTGGCGCCACTGGACGCGGGAGAAGTTGATGCGCCAGGTGTCGCCGGCGGCCGGCGCCGCACCATTGCGCGCACGGTCGCCGAAATCGCGCTGGTCCGCGGGCAGCGCGTCAATGCGCGCATCGCGCGGCGGCACGAACGCCGACCACGGGATGGCGAGCTCCACGGTCCAGGTGCGGTCCACGTCGCGCGAATCGTCCGCGGTGCCCTGGACGAAGCAGCCCTTCGCCATGCCCGCCGCGTCCCATTCGTGGATCGCCGGCGCGCCCTCGCGGTAGCTGCGGTGCAGGAACAGGTCGAACACCGTGCCCCGCGCATTGATCTCGATCTCGTAGTACTCGCGTCCGTCGCCGTTGGGGTCGATGAACGCCTCGAAGTCGTTGTCGTGGAAGACGATCTCGTCGTGCTTCTTCAAGGTCGACCACACATGCGGCTCCGTGAGCTCCGCGCCGATGTAGAGGAACTGCTCGTCCCACAGCATCTTGGCGCGCGTGCGGTACGCGGGCACCGGCTTGCGCGGGCCCTCGATGTCGGAGAAGTCCTCGGTCCACGGCGCCGCGGCCCACGCGCCGGACTCGAGCAGGCCGGTCATGGTGGGCCGTGCGGCGGCATACGGCGCGCGGTACGAAAGCGGCTCCGCCAGCGGCTTCGCCATTTCCGGCGCCTTCCACGTGGAGCACCCGTTGAAGCACGCGGCGGCCGCGACCAGGGATCCGGTCACGGCCGCCGCGGCGACGACGTTGGCGCGCAGGCGCTCGTGTCGACGTGCAATCACTTGCGCTTCCCGCCCTTGCCCTTCTTGGCCTTGCCGGCCTTGGCGGGCTTCGCGGACTTGGCTGCCTTGCCGGACTTCGCGGGCTTGGAGGCCTTCGCCTTCTTGCCGCCCTTCGGGCTGGTGCCGAGCTCAACCGCCGCCTTCGCGGCCGCCAGGCGCGCCACCGGCACGCGGAACGGCGAGCAGCTGACGTAGGCCAGGCCCACCTTCTCGAAGAACTTGATGCTGGCCGGATCGCCACCGTGCTCGCCGCAGATGCCGAGCTTGATGTCGGGGCGCGTGGCGCGACCGCCCTGGCAGGCGATGTCGACCAGCTTGCCGACGCCCGCCACGTCGATCGACGCGAACGGGTTGTCCTTGGTGATCTCCAGCTCCTGGTACTTCGGCAGGAAGCTGCCCGAGTCGTCGCGGCTCATGCCGAGGCCGGTCTGGGTCAGGTCGTTGGTGCCGAAGCTGAAGAACTGCGCGGTCTCCGCGATCTGGTCCGCCGCGATGGCCGCGCGCGGGAGCTCGATCATGGTGCCCACCTGGTACTCGAACTTCTGCTTGGTGGCATCCATGACTTCCTTCGCCACGCGGTGCACCAGCTCGGTCTGCAGGTCGAGCTCGCGCTTGAACGCGATGAGCGGGACCATGATCTCGGGCTTGGTGCGGATGCCGGACTTCTCGACGGCCGCGGCCGCCTCGAAGATGGCGCGCACCTGCATCTCGGTGATCTCCGGGAAGACCACGCCGAGGCGGCAGCCGCGGAAGCCGAGCATCGGGTTGAACTCGTGCAGCTCGTGCACGCGGCGCTCGATCTCCTCGGCCGGGATGCGCAGCTTGTGGCCGAGGCTGGCCTGCTGCTCCTTGGTGTGCGGAAGGAACTCGTGGAGCGGCGGATCGAGCAGGCGGATGCACGCCGGCTTGCCCTCGAGGGCACGGAAGATGCCGTCGAAGTCGGCCCGCTGGTACGGGAGCAGCTTGGCCAGCGCGCGCTGGCGGCCTTCCAGGTCGCGGGAGAGGATCATCTCGCGCATCGCGTCGATGCGGTCGCCCTCGAAGAACATGTGCTCGGTGCGGCAGAGGCCGATGCCTTCCGCGCCGAACGCCACGGCCTGCTTCACCTGCTCCGGGGTGTCGGAGTTGGTGCGCACGCCCAGGCGGCGGTAGCGGTCCGCCAGGTTCATCACGAACTCGAAGTCCTGGTAGACGCGGCTCTCCTTCGGCTTCATGGTGCCGGCCACCAGCACCTGCTTGAGCTCGCTGTCGGCGGTGTCGATCCTGCCGTGGATGACCTCGCCGGTGGTGCCGTTGATCGAGAGGTGGTCCCCCTCGCGCAGCGTGCGGCCTGCGCAGGTCATGGTGCCCGCGTGGTAGTCGATGGAGATCTCGCCGGCGCCGGCCACGCACACCTTGCCCATCTGGCGGGCAACGAGGGCCGCGTGGCTGGAGACGCCGCCGCGGGTGGTCAGGATGCCGTCGGCGGCGATCATGCCGCGCAGGTCCTCGGGGCTGGTCTCGATGCGCACCAGCACCACGTTCTTGCCCTTGCGGGCGAGTTCCTCGGCCTTGCTCGCGCTGAAGGCGATCTCGCCGCAGGCAGCGCCGGGTCCGGCGGGCAGGCCCTTGGTGAGGATGCGACCTTCCTTGCGGGCCGCCTCGTACGCCTTGCGCTCGAAGACCGGCTGCAGGAGCTGGTTCATGGCCTCCGGGTCCGCGCTCTTCATGGCGTGCTCGGGCGTCATCAGCCCTTCCTTCACCATGTCGTGCGCGATGCGCACGTAGGCCAGCGCGGTGCGCTTGCCGTTGCGGGTCTGGAGCATCCAGAGCTTCTTGCGCTCGATGGTGAACTCGAAGTCCTGGACGTCGCCGAAGCGCTTCTCGAGGGTCTTGCGGACCTTGTCGAGCTGGTTGAAGCTCTTGGAGAGGATCCTGTCCTTCTCCATCTGCGCCACGGGGAGCGGAGTGCGCACGCCGGCGACCACGTCCTCGCCCTGCGCGTTCACCAGGTACTCGCCGTAGAAGACGTTCTCGCCGTTGGCCGGGTCACGGGTGAAGGCCACGCCGGTGGCGCAGTCGTCGCCCATGTTTCCGTAGACCATCGCCTGCACGTTGACGGCGGTGCCCCACTCGTGCGGGATCTTGTACTTGTTGCGGTAGACGATGGCGCGGTCGTTGTTCCAGCTGCCGAACACGGCACCCACCGCGCCCTCGAGCTGCTTCATCGGGTCATCCGGGAACGCCTTGCCGGTCCAGCGCTTCACCAGGTCCTTGAAGCGGCGCACCAGCTCCTTGAGCTGCTCCTCGGTGAGCTGCGTGTCCTCGGTGACGCCCACCTCGCGCTTGAGGCCGTCCATCACCTCCTCGAACGGCTCGTGGTCGTTCTCGTGCTTCTTCTGCACTCCCATCACCACGTCGCCGTACATCTGCACGAAGCGGCGGTAGCAGTCCCACGCGAAGCGGCCGTTGCTGGTGGCCTTCTTGAGCGCCTCGACGGTAATGTCGTTCAGGCCCAGGTTCAGGATGGTGTCCATCATGCCCGGCATCGAGTCGCGGGCGCCGGAGCGCACCGAGACGAGCAGCGGGTCGCGACGGTCGCCGAACTTCTTCTTGACTTCCTTCTCGATGGTGCGGAGGCCGTCCTTCACCTGCTTGGCGAGCTTCTCCGGGAACCTGCGACCGTTGTCGTAGTACCAGTTGCAGACCTCGGTGGTGATGGTGAAGCCGGGGGGCACGGGCAGGCCCATGCGCGCCATCGCGGCGAGGTTGGCGCCCTTGCCGCCGAGGAGCGACTTCTGGGTGCCGTCGCCGTCGGTGCGGCGGCCGAAGGAATAGACCATCTGCTTGGGGGCGGGGGTGCCCTTCTTGCCGGATGACTTGGAGCCGCTCTTCTTGCCGTTCTTGGCCATGGTGGGGTCTGCTTGCGCTGGGCACGGGGTGCGCCGTCAACGCGACGGCATGCACCCCGCGAAATGCGTGTTTCCGCGTGAAAACGCGGGCCGCGCATGGTAGCGCATCCCCTTAGGATCCGGCGGCCGCGTTATCCGCGGCATTTGCCCGCATGCAGACGCTCGACGGCCACATGTCCCCCGTGGAAGCGCTGCGGCACTGGCCCGAGGGCCGGCCGCTGGCGGCGCTCGTCACGTCCACCGCGGACGCGCGCTGGGGACGCTGGTCGATGCTCGCGCAGCCGGAGCGGACCATCGCCGCGCACACCGCCGAGGACGCACTGCGCGCCATCGAGCACGCGGCCAGCGACGGCGGCACGTGGATCGTGGCGCTCTCCTACGAGCTCGGCGCGGCGTTCGAGCCGCGTGCCCTGCCGCGCCATCGCGCGCCCTCCGACGGCTGGCCGCTCGCCACGCTGGTGCGCTGCGGACCGTCGCTGGAATTCCGCCTGGAGGATGGCGGGAAGCACTGGTCGTGGGGCCTGCCCGCGCACGGCGATGGCACCCACGCAGAAGCCGCGCATCTTGCCGCCGAGATCATCGCGCGCGCCGGCAGCGGCACGCACGCCGCCGAACGGGCAACGATCACCGGACTCGACGCCGACATCACGCGCGCCGACTACGAGCGCATGGTGGCGCGCGCCGTGGAGCTGGTGCGGGCGGGCGACATCTTCCAGGCGAACATCGCGCAGCGCTTCTCGGCGCGCTGGACCGGCTCGCCGCGCGCGGTGATGCGCGCCGCGCTGCAGGCGGCCACGCCACGCTACGGCGCGTACCTGGAGACGCCCACCCACGCGCTGGTGGGCATGAGCCCGGAGCTGTTCCTCGACGTGGACCGCCGCGCCGGCACCGCGGTGACACGGCCGATCAAGGGAACGCGCGCATTCCACGAGGATCCGGCCGAGCTGATGGCCAGCGCCAAGGAAGCCGCGGAGCTCCACATGATCGTGGACCTCATGCGCAACGACCTCGGGCGCATCGCCGTCGCGGGCGGCGTGCGCGTGGACGCCCCGCGCGCGCTCGAGAGCCACGCCACCGTGCACCACTGCGTTGCCGAGGTCTCCGCGCGACTGCGCCCCGGCATCACCGCCACCGAGATCCTGCGCGCCACGTTCCCGCCGGGCTCCGTGACCGGCGCGCCCAAGGTGCGTGCCATGCAGGTGATCGACGAGCTGGAGCCGTGCGCGCGCGGACCGTACTGCGGCGCGGTGGGCGTGATCTCGCCGGAGCGCATCGCGCTCAACGTCGCCATCCGCACCATCGCCATGGCGCGCGAGGGCGCCGACGGCGGCGTGCTCCGCTACGGCGCCGGATGCGGCATCGTGGCCGAGAGCGAGCCGCGGAACGAATACGAGGAGAGCCTGCACAAGTCCGCGGTGCTCCTGCGCACCGCGCACATGCTCGGCAACCTCGGCAACGGCGCCGGCAGTGGCGCCGGCGCCGGCACCGGAATCAGTGCGACTGGCGCCGTTCGAGCGTCCTGATCGAGCGCTCCACCTGCTCGGCCACCGTCTTCTGGTGGGCCGGGTTGAAGGTGAAGTCGAAGCTCAGGCCCGCGTAGGTGCGCTGCGCGCTGTCGATGTGCGTGTGCACCAGCTTGCCCGTGGCGACGAGCGGCACCGGCGAACCGTCGCCCAGCTGCAGGCGCAGCCAGAACAGGCGATGCCGCGAGAGCAGCCCGGCCTGGTCGTGCTCCACCACCAGGCCCGCGCCGCCGCCGCCGATGTTGGCGACGTGCGCGCTGAACTTGGGGCCGATGTTCGGGAAGAGCGACTCGTCGTCGGCGGAGGGAATGTCCTTCCCTTCCACGCTCGCGGCGAACGCCAGCTCGTTGGCGCGCTCGGCGGCCACCACGCTCTTGGGGTCGAGCAGCGGCCACACGTCCACAGGCGTCAGCTCCAGCGGACCCGCGTCGAAGCGGGCGTGCCGGCGCATGCAGCGCTCGACGTGCTCCGGCATGGCCAGGCGCGCGGCGCCGTGGCGGGCCTCGGGATACTTGCCGGGGAGGAGCTCCTCGGTGACCGCCGTGCGGAACTCCCAGCGGTTCTGCCCGATGACGATGAACGCCATCAGGCGCGTGCCGATGTGCAGCGGAAGCGTGCGGCCGAAGGCGCCCGGGTTCTCCACCACGATGCCGGTGTCGCGCACCTCCAGGATGCGCAGGCGCCAGACCAGGTCGTGCCCGCGCGCGTCGTCGCGCGCGATGGCCACCTCGAGCGACCCGCCCTTCTGGCAGAGTTCTTCCAGGCTGCGTCTCCACTCGTTGGTGCGCGACCGTGCTGCTGGCATGGAAACTCCTCGTGATTCGCGGGCAAGCGGCCGACGGCCGCGTCTCACGAAGTGTAGCCGCGGCCAAGCGCAGAACGAAGGCGATCCACCATGGCGTCCGCGGCCACGCGTTCCGCACGCGAGCAGGCGCGGCCGCCGTAGCGGATCTCGTAGAAGAGCCCGACGATCGCAAGGAATGCCTCGCCCGCCTCCGGGTTGCGCGTGCGCAGTTCCTCGGCATGCGCGCGCGGTGTCCGGCCCCGCGGCTTCCCGGCACCGGCGCGCCGCAGGGCGTCGAGCGAGTCGAGATAGAACGCCGCGTCGCGGCCGAGCGCCAGCCGGTCCGCCAGCGACTCGCCGCCCGCGCCGAGTTCCTCGCCCACGCGCCGCAATCGCCGCCCCACCACCCACGCCGCCACCACCGCGATCGCGATCGTCACGCCCACGAGCACCAGCCAGAGCGTTCCTGCGGCGCCGAGGCGGAACCATCGATTGACGGAATCCACCAGCTCCCTGCCGCGCTCCGATGTCCAGTCGCCAAACCCGCGCGTGCCGGCGCCGACGCGATCCACCAGCTCGGCCTGCGCGCGGCTGTCGAAGGATGCGAAGCGGCTGTTCCAGGCGAACTCGACCGGGTCGAGGATCCAGCGGAAGCTGTCCATCCACGTGCGGTTCGCCTGCTGGATCGCCAGCACCTCGGCGATGGGCGACGGGTCGAACGTGCCCCACTGCCACTCGCCGGTGCGCACCTCGGCCCAGGCATGCGCGCCGGATTCGCGGATCACGTAGCGATCGGAGACCGTGTCGTATTCCGTGGCCATGAAGCCCGTCACCACGCGCGCCTCGACGCCGAGCGACTGGCACAGCGCCACCATCGCCGAGGCGAAGTACTCGCAGTGCCCGAACCGGTAGCGCTCCAGGAAGAGCACGATCGGATCGTCGTTGCCGGTGCGCCGGAAGCCGGAGAGGTCGGTGGTGTAGCGGAACCGCGGGCCGGAGAGGTAATCCTGCAGCATGGCGGCGATGCGGCGGCTTCGGGTCCAGCGCTCCTGCGGGTCGGCGGCGATCGCCGCCGCGTCCGGGAGATCGGTGAGCGTCGACTCCTCGAGGATCCGCTGCGCGATGGCACGCATCTCGGGCACGGGGAATTCGGGCTCCGCAGGCGGCTGCGCGCCCGCCACCGCGCGCGAGACGGCC
>Ga0209400_1002396_pt1 | contig 14281 bp, 14 predicted proteins | sample M_130807_EF_Meta_FD_187313 | JGI IMG/M metagenome (GOLD analysis project Ga0209400, IMG submission 187313) | Freshwater microbial communities from Lake Montjoie, Canada to study carbon cycling - M_130807_EF_MetaG (SPAdes) (version 2) | ecosystem: Environmental > Aquatic > Freshwater > Lake... | reverse complement strand
GTTAAATGCTACGGTCATCTTTAATAACTCCCCCCTGATCTCATCAATATCCTCGCCCTCCAGTACCACTCGCGCATACCCTATGGGGGTATCGCCCTCACACAAAACCTCCACCACCTCATACCAATCATCCTTCTTCATCACTCGATACATAACACCCCCTTTAAAAAGTCAACTTGATTTGATTGAACGAAACCTTACCCAATTGGCTGATCTCATCCACGCGCACGGCTTGGTCGTAAATGCGCTCGACCGAATGCTGGATGCCTATGCCTATGGTTGTGATGCCCATCCGATTACCCACCTGCACCTGAGTCTTGGTGTCTGCCGTGTTGCCATACCCGTCAGTCAAAACGAACGTGATCTTGCGCCGCTCGGGTCGATCCATCAGCATGTTGTGCGCATGGCGCACCGCAAAGTAATCGTTGGTGCTGCCCTTTGTCCTGATCTTGCACAAAGCCTCGACACCCTTTTTGGCAGACATTGAAAAGGGCTTGACTACCGCTGTGAATTGGGCAAACGCGAGAACAGCAGTCTGCACCTGCGCACGGTTCAATGTGTCCAGCAGCGCAATGCAAGCCTGAGTGGCGGTGAGTAAGCGCAGCCCCCTGCCCGTCTTAGGATCCTGTCCACCGTCAGTAGTCATAGAGTCGCTGATGTCCAGCACGATCGCCACGGCAGAGTCGATACCATCTACCTCATACCTACGTTTAAACACACCAGCAGAAAATCCAGCGCGGGACAGGGCGGCAGTATTAATTGATCCCGACTTGCGGTTCATCTGAAATTCATCAAGACCGCTGTTATCAAACAGACGCTTGATCTCATGGCGCAGCTTGGCAGGTACAACAATGTCGGGCTCAAGCCACTTGTCACCAATCACCCGATCAGCATCGCGCACACCTGATTCGCAGTAGCCGCCCTGTCCACCCTTTTCCTCGGCATCGAGGGTTGGCTCAACAGGCATTGCCTCGGTGTCTTTACTTGGAGCGGTCGCGTCACCAGCCTCGCCATCGTCAGGAGCGTCCTCAGGCGCGTTTTCGCCGTCACCCTTACCCTCACCCTTACCCTGATCCTGATCGGCGCTCTTAGCGGGTTTTTGCGGCTTTGCTGGAGGCTTTTTGGGCAAACCCTTGAGTTGCTCCAAGACCCATTCAGCAACTCCCAATGTATGGTAGCTAGACTGACAGGTTTTCAGTCTGACGGCTGCCTCATCAAATATGGGCTGAAGACCTTTGGCCAATGGCACTTTAGTCCGCGCATGGTTGCGCAGGTACACCGCCAATGCAAACGGGTATTGGGCGGGGTCAGACCATGACTTCACGTTCTTGATCGCATCGGCGGTCATCATTTCAATCAACTCACCTAGCAAGTTGCTGATATTGCCCGTGAAGCATTGGGCAATGCCGTTGTGCTCGATCCACGCATCCTCGACCGCATTGTGCAGGGTGCGCAGGTAATCGGTGTCGCCTGACGCATTGAAGTTGGTGTGCTTCGCATGTAGCAGTTCATGCACCCCATACCCGCAATACTTCACAAGATCCTTATGCTTAAGGGTCGCATCATCCAGCACATCAGCCAAATACAGGTCGCCGTGGGTGTTGATACCAGCGGTTGTGATGGCGTCAGTCCACTTGATGCGCACCTTGAGATTTAACTCGGCAGCGCACTTCAAGATCAGATCTTGCACCGCGCGTTTAAACACATAGCCCTTGTAGGTTTTCATTACAGGTTGTCCAGCAAATAAGAGGGGTTGATCTGAGAAACAAAAATGCCGCGCAGCATGGCGTGACTTTCGGATGGTTGGCGGGAGACAATGGCGGTCTCCCACGCCTCATTCACATCCAAAACCGACAGGGCTCGGATGAACGCCATCACCGACCGGATGGATGGGGCATCGATGATGTCCCCATCAGCGACCCTCTGACGCGCCACGCGAATGGCTGCATGGGTGTGTTCTGCCACATCGCGGTTGCAGCCTGTGCGCTTGCAGATCGCCTCGACCTCCTGCGCTTGAGGCAGGAAAGTAAAGGGCACAAGGCGGGAAAAACGATCCACCAGCGCCACGTTTTGTTGGCGTGTTCCAGTGTAACGACCAGTGTCGTCACCCGAACCAAATGTATTGTCGGCTGCGAAGACCAGCACACCCGCTGCGCGAGCCCACTCTCGACCGCCGAATGACACGGCAGCCATTGGCTCCAAGAAACCATTGAGAGGGGCAAGCTCACCCGCATCTGCATTGGTGACCTCATCCAACAGAATGACGGTCGAGGGTGAGGTGTACGCCATCAGGAAATCACGGGGCTCAAAAACGGTTTCACCATTTTTAAGACCTGTCGCACCCAAATATTCTTCCGCGCTGGTGTGCTTGTGAAAGTTAATGCGGACATACCCGCGCCCTGTACGCGCCGCAAATTGACGGGCGGTCTCGGATTTGCCCGTGCCCTTTTCCCCGCCAAACCATACGTTCTCGCCCGTCCGATCAGACAACAGCAAATGCTTCAAGATGCCCTCAGTCCAAATGAAGTCAGGATCCACGGCAGGGGCAGAGGGGTCATTCCAAATGCTTACGGTCATCTGTTTGCCCTTGGTGTCCCGCACATCCACACCAAAAACCTCAAGCGCCGTCTTGAAATCCTCGCACCTGACATCAGACATTGACCCGACCACGGCTTGAGCGCCCGCCGCCACGACCGCCTGTTTAAACGGCGCAAACTCGGCAGCCACGGCAGCAGCGACCGCGACCTTAACTGAATCGGTGTCCACGCTGGACAGGTCAGACAACTTCCGCTCAATGCGCGTCAACTGCGCCTTACTTTTCGACAGGTCAGCAGCAAGCCTGTCTGCCTTTTCGAGGGCATCGACCGCAGCATCATGCGCCTTACCGGCAAGAGCCCCCGCCGCTGCCGCCGCCGTATCCGCTTGACGGTTGTCAACCGCCTGCTTGAGTGATGGGTAATCGAGGGGAAGCGCCTTGATTTGATCGACAGTAACACCCCCTAACATGACGTGATCGACCAGCCATTGCACCGCCTCTTCTTTTGTGGCGGTCTGCCACGGGGCTGCATTGTACTGTTTAAACGCTGCAATGATTCGCGCCTCGGGCATCACCGAGAGCGTTACCGTTAAATGTGTCCGATCCATAAATCCCCCTTACGTTAAAGAAAAAGAACCGCCGCAAACGCACGTGGGCAAACCCTGCGCTGCCCACTTGTTTGTAAGCCTGATGGTGTAACCACACCCACACTCAGCCTTGAGCATGCGTGTACCCTGAGTCTTGCGGGTTGAAAACGTGAGGGCTGCATGGGGGTAATCTCCTAGTGATTGGATAATGTCCCCAAATGTGGGCTTAAACGTGGCGCTGCCGCGCGTGGACTTCCACGCCTCGCGACCGCCGCCAATAGGTTCAAGGTGCATCAAGCTTGCAGCCGCCTGAAAGTTGACGCCGTGATTCATCGCGCCGGCGGTAGCGTGGCAAAGCTCATGCACCAGCACACACATCACCAAAAAGGGGTCTGCCAATTGGGGAGATATTAGGATCTCCACGCTGCCGTCAGCAGAATTCTTGTCTGCCCAGCATTGCCCAATAGCCTTGCTGCGCTTGGCGTCAAGGGGAAACCCGCAAGCCACGCGGATTTTGGCAGGTAATGGCTTGCCTACTGCCGCGAAAACAGGGCGCAATTCCTGCACCGCTTGTGTTAAGTATTCTTCGCGTGTACTAAACATGATTCACCTCCTGTTAAATTGTGGACATAGCAACCACTTTAGGGCGCTGAATGACGGTCTGCCTGATGCCGTTGTAAACGGTGTGCTCTTTAATGCTGGCTTTCACGGTGACGGTGTCGCCCTTGTTGCCAATGTCAGACCGACCTTTGTAGGTGATAGCGTTGCCCTGCTCATCACGCGCGATGGTTATGTAGTTGTCGATGTAGAACTCGGACTTGAGCACAATCACGCGCTCAACTGTGATGGTCAAGGTGACCTTATCGCCAACCGCACCAATGTGCTGGCTGTTGGCGCGAGCAGCCTCAAGGCGGTCAATCACCGCAAAGCAGGATTCCACAGCCTCGACTTGGCGAGCGGTTAAGTTGCCCCAATGGGTCAAGTTGTACGCCATGCTGTTGAGGAACTCATTAGCGCCCTCATAAGCCGTCAAACGGTTCACCAAGGCGCTGTTGGCATCGCGCCATGCTAGGCTTGCCAAGAGGCGCTCTGTTTGGCGCTGCGCACGTTCTGCCTCAATTTGAGCCTTACGTGCATCGCGGCGTTTTTGTGCGCCAGCCTGACGCCGTGCGCGGGTGTGCTCTAAACGAACCTTTTCAAAGCCATCGATACCCCAACCAGTTTTGGCAACGCAATCACAGCCGACCTTAAACTGACGGGCTCCAGCAACGCTGCCCCTGATCCAAAATTCATAACGTATGCCAGTGCCGCAATAGTCGCAGCAGCCGCCAGCCTTGGTCGTGCCATCGCCAACAACAAACACATTCTCAGTTACATGAGTGCACTTGAATGGGGCTTTTCCAAGCCCCGCCTTTTCAAACGGGTGAACCATAACGACCTCCTATTGATATCAGCAACTGCGCTGATGGTGATATTGTAGGTATATTTAAACGGTGTCTGTCAATAGCCCTGTGATCTAGTCGGGTATTGAACGACCGTCAGGCGCTCTATATATATGTCATCAGCCCAAAAGATATCCACAAGATGTTCATTTATGGGGTGTGAATAAAAGACTGTCAGGTGTGTATAAGTACCTGATTAAAAAATAGGCAAATCGATCAGAATCGATCAGGTGAGGCGATCGCGAGGGGGTCAAGGGGGTAGTGGCTTGGAGACCGAAAATCGCTCAAAACGCGTTTAAATCGATTCTAGAGGCATGTACAAACATACAGTAAATAGCCTAAATGCTATGGTGTAAACGGGGTCAGTAGGCAAAGACTACCAACCTGTGGACAACTTCCTGTGGATAACACAAACATATCCACAACCTGTTTACATGCTGTTGATAACTCATTAGAATGCGAACGTCATGTTTAAACATACAGTATGAGGTGATTACATGGGTATACGTACAGTACAGGATAGTGGACAGGGCAAGATGTCACGCGATGACTACTTGGCGGCACTTGAAGCGGACGACCAAGAGGGGCTAGATCAAGACCATGATTCGCCCGAGGTCGATAGCGAAGCGGAGCGGTTGGCTGCTCGCGCAGAACCACCTAGGATGAGAGTGGACGGTAAACCTGTAGGGACTGAAAGGCAGCGACCCTTGACGCCGAAGCAGTACCACTTTGCAAGAGGTCTCATAGAGGGAAAAACCCAAGAGCAAGCATACCGAGACGCATACCCTGACGCACAGGCAAAACCACAGGTGATCAAGTCAAATGCGTGGAGACTAAGCCAAGATCTCAGGATCCAATCAATGCTCCAAGAGCATTGGGGTGAGACAGTCGAGGCGCTCGCGGAAGACACCGCAGCCACGAAACGGTTTGTGTTGAAGCAGTTGCTGCACTATGCTAAGTCAGGCAAACAAGAGGGCTCACGTCTCAAGGCACTTGAACTGATGGGTAAGAGCGTTGGCATGTTCAACAAGGTGGATGAAAAGGTAGAAGACACCAGCCTAAGTGCTGACCAGTTGAAGCGCGATCTAGCAGGACATCTACGTCTACTCAACAACGTGAGACCACTTACTCGCACTCAGGTCATTGAGGCTGATGTGGTCAATGTGTGATGTATGTGTATGTATGCGTAGGTGCATGTAGACCAGTGTCACTAGCGTTTACACGCGCAGCCTCTACGGTCATCAAGGCGGGAGTGGGCTTGTGTGTGGCGGTGATGGCGTGGGCGACACCCCTACCCCCCATATTCCAGTTGGGGCCCCCTCCCCCGACCTGCACTGTATTCCACTCACCCAATTATGTTCCCCCTATCTTCTGTGAACGTTCTCATTCCCAAACCACCCCCCCTATATAAATTTTTAGAAAACACCCCCCTATATATTTTCACATTTAAACGCTTGCGAACGTTCACAATTGCGTTTAAACTCGCATCATGTCAGATAAACACAAACTGATTTTTGAGTTCATTAAGGCTTACATGAAGATTCATGGGGTGGCTCCTTCCTACTCGGTGATAGCCCGGGGGATAGGGTTGAAGTCGAAGTCCAATGTTCACCGGGTAATCCATGTATTACAGGATCAGGGCTTGTTGACCATCAAGCCCCATAAATGCAACTCCATTCGGATTGTGAAGAAGACCGAGGATCTGGGTCTATGACGCTCCTAACAAAGCAGGAGATTGCCGACTATGAGTCTTTGATCCCTATGGTGGGTCTGGATGAGCGCAGAAAGATCCAACAGTTGTTGGAGTTGGATAAGGTGGAGAGATGCCATGAATCCTTTATCTTTTTTGTGTCACAGATGTGGGATGGGTTTATTTCGGGTAAACACCATCAGATCATGGCAGATGCGTTTGAGCGTGTGGCTAAGGGGGAGTTGAAGAGATTGATCATCAACATGCCTCCTAGGCATACCAAGTCAGAGTTTGCGTCTTATTTGCTTCCTGCGTGGTTTCTGGGAATACATCCCGGTAAGAAGATCATTCAGACGGCACACACCGCAGAACTGGCTGTGGGTTTTGGCCGTAAGGTGAGGAATCTTGTCCAGTCTCCCGTGTATGAGAAGGTGTTTGATACCAAGTTGTCGTCGGATTCTAAGGCTGCCGGGCGGTGGAACACAAACGCCGGAGGTGACTACTTCGCTATTGGTGTCGGCGGAGCGGTAACTGGTAAGGGCGCAGATCTTTTGATCATTGATGACCCGCATTCTGAGCAGGAAGCTAAGCAAAACAACCCCGCAGTCTATGACAATGTGTATGAATGGTACACATCGGGGCCTAGGCAGCGTTTACAGCCGGGCGGGGGCATCATTCTTGTGATGACCCGATGGGCAAAGAGAGATTTAACAGGCCAAATTCTTAAAAACAGTGAGAAAGAGGGCGTAGATGGCTGGGAAGTGATTGAATTCCCGGCGATTTTGCCGTCTGGAACCCCTCTTTGGCCCGGATTTTGGAAGAGAGAAGAGCTTGAAGCGATTAAGGCTGAGATTCCAACCTCTAAATGGAATGCGCAGTACCAACAAAACCCCACATCAGAGGAAGGGGCGATCATCAAGCGAGAGCATTGGAGAATTTGGCAAGAAGATCGCCCTCCTCAATGCGATTTTATCATCCAATCTTGGGACACGGCCTTTGAAAAGAACAATCGCGCCGACTATTCCGCCCTAACCATCTGGGGTGTGTTCCAACATCCCGATGATTTGGGGAATTACAAGGCCAACATCATCTGTCTAGACTCGTTTAAAGCGAGGATGGAGTTCCCGGAACTGAAAGAAACCGCTCTTCGTTACTACAAGGATTGGAATCCCGATCTAGTCCTGATTGAGAAGAAGGCCGCCGGAGCGCCCTTGATCTATGAGCTTAAGGCGATAGGTGTTCCTATTCAGGAATATACACCCAGCAAGGGAAGCGATAAGATCGCGCGTGTAAACGCTGCTGCGCCGTTGTTTGAGTCGGGATTAGTTTGGTGCCCGGACACAAGATGGGCAGATGAGTTGATGGATGAATGCGCCTCCTTTCCTAACGGAGACCATGATGACTTGGTTGACTCCACGTCGCAGGCTATTTTGAGATTTAGGCGGGGTGGTTTAGTCACTCTCCCTAGTGATGAGCCGGACGAACCCGCAATTTTCAAAGGACGCAGATCTGAAAGGTATTACACGGTGTAAACATGATTAAGAACAAATGCTGGCTTTATGAATCCGAGTTGACCCTAGATTTCTGTGATTTTGTTATCAACAGCGTGGATTGGGACACGCATGAGGATGGGCTTGTGGCGACTAACGAAACCAAAGAGCCGGAGACGAGAATCACAGACGTGGTTTGGCAAAGCAAATATTCTCCTATTGGCTGTGTTGCTCAGACCTACATCACCGACACCAACGTGAAGGCGGAGTGGAATTTTGTTTTGAGTTATCTGCAAGAGATGCAGCTAAGTAGATATCTGGCTGAGGACGGCGGTCACTATGACTGGCATATAGACGGGACGGAACCAGAAGAGGGTATGCAGCGCAAACTGTCTATCAGTATTTTGTTGAACGATCCTGCGGAGTTTGAAGGTGGCGAGTTACAGATTAAAGGCGTGGAGAGTAAAAACATTTTGACCAAGCGGGGGAGCATTGTGGTGTTTCCCTCGTTTTTGGAGCATAGGGTAACCCCTGTAACTTGGGGCGTTAGGTATTCGGCAGTCACTTGGGCTATGGGCCCCGCATTTAGATAGGAAACAACATGTTAGAAAAATCTTTGTACCAAGCACCGGTCGGTTTGCAGGCAGAACCCATCGAGATAGAAATCGAAAACCCGGACGAGGTCATCATTGGGATTGGCGATCTGGAAATCGATCTTTCTCCTGCACCCGAAACCGAAGAAGATTTTGATGCCAATCTAGCCGAATACATTGATGAATCCGAGTTGCAAACTTTAGCCGAAGACTTGGTAGAGGATTTTGACAAAGATGTCATGGATCGCAAGGAGTGGATGCAAACCTATGTAGAGGGTTTAAAGCTTTTGGGTCTGCGGTATGAGGAGAGAACAGAACCTTGGCAGGGGGCTTGTGGAGTGTTTCACCCTATGTTGACGGAGTCTGTTGTAAGGTTCCAGTCAGAAGGGATTATGGAGACCTTCCCCGCTGCCGGGCCGGTCAAAACCCACATTATTGGCAAAGACACCCCAGAAGTTGAAGAAGCCGCAACCCGTGTTCGGGAGGATATGAACTTCCAGTTGACCGAGGTGATGTCGGAATACCGCCCGGAGCATGAAAAGCTTCTGTGGAATCTGCCTATTTCGGGTTCAGCTTTCAAAAAGATCTACTTTGATCCCAACTTGGGCAGACAAAAAGCCGTCTTTATCCCGGCAGAAGACATCGTGGTTCCGTATGGGGAGTCAGAGATTGAGAGTTCTCCCCGTGTTACCCATGTCATGCGCAAGAATGAAAACGAAATCCGCAAACTCCAAGAGGCGGGTTTCTATCTAGATGTGGACTTGGGTGAGCCCCACCATCAATTAGATGACATCGAAAAACAGAAGGCCGAGGAGATGGGCGTTTCTGCAATTCAAGATGATCGCTACCGCATCCTAGAGATGCATGTGGACATCAACCTCAAAGGTTTTGAGCATAAAAACAAAAAGGGGGAAGTGACAGGTATAGCTCTACCCTACGTCGTCACAATCGAAAAGGGAACGCGAACCATCCTCGCCGTTCGGAGGAATTGGTACGAAGAAGACAAGTTACATCTGAAGCGTCAACATTTTGTCCATTACCAGTACATCCCCGGGTTTGGGTTCTATGGGTATGGATTGATTCACCTAATTGGTGGGTATGCAAAGTCCGCCACGATGCTGATTCGTCAATTGGTGGACGCAGGAACCTTAAGCAACCTGCCCGGCGGCTTGAAAGCTAGGGGCTTGAGGATCAAGGGAGACGACACGCCTATACAGCCCGGGGAATTTAGGGATGTAGATGTGCCTTCCGGATCGATCCGTGACAACATTTTACCACTTCCGTACAAAGAACCAAGCCAAGTTCTGTTTGCTTTGTTCCAAAACATTGTTCAAGAGGGAAGGCAGTTTGCTTCGGCTGGGGATATGAAGGTTTCCGACATGTCAAGCCAAGCCCCCGTAGGAACAACTTTGGCTATCTTGGAGAGAACTCTGAAGGTGATGGGCGCAGTTCAGGCCCGTATGCATTTCAGCATGAAGCAAGAGTTTAAACTGCTCAAAGCCATCATTGCTGACTACGCCCCTGAAGAGTATGACTACGAGCCAGAAGCCGGAAGTCGCAAAGCCAGACAGAGCGATTACAACTTGGTTGATGTCATCCCCGTCAGCGATCCTAACGCTGCCACGATGGCCCAAAAGATTGTTCAGTACCAAGCCGTCTTCCAGTTGGCGCAGTCCGCTCCGCAGTTTTATGACATGCCGCTACTTCATAGGCAGATGATTGAGGTATTGGGAATCAAAAACGCATCTAAATTGGTTCCAATTGAAGATGACATGGTTCCAACCGACCCAATAACCGAGAACCAGAATGTATTAACCGGGAAGCCCGTTAAGGCATTTATTGAGCAAAACCACCAAGCTCACATTCAGGTTCACATGTCTGCGATCCAAAATCCCAAGATCCAGCAGTTGATGCAGATGAACCCACAGGCTCAGGCAATTATGGCTGCGGCGATGACCCATATCAACGAACACATTGCTTTGGAATACCGCAGGCAAGTGCAAGAGGAGATGGGCTTGATTATTCCTGACGAGGAAAACAACAAACATGTCCCACATGAAGTCGCAGAACAAATCGCAATCAAAGCCGCACAAGCTTCTCAGCAGCTTCTTCAAAGGGATCAACAACAGGCCCAACAACAAGCTGCCCAACAACAAATGCAGGATCCCGTTGTCCAGATGCAAATGCAAGAACTCCAGCTTAAACAGCAGGAGTTGCAACTCAAAATGCAAAAACAGCAAATTGAGGCAGCCGAAAAGGCAGATCGAATCCGGATTGAAGAAACCCGTATTGAGACTCAAAAGGAAATTGCAGCTATGCAAGTCGCAGCCACAGCCGCAGCGGCAAAAGACAAGCTCAAAAACCAAATGGAGTTTGAGGGAGCCAAACTGGGCGTTGATATTGCCAAGCATAAAGCTCAATCAGCCCAGCAGAGATTTCAACCTAAGAAGGAGAAAACTTGAACGAGACGCAACTATTGACCCATTTGGTCAATGAATTATCCCAGCAAAGAAAAACGTATGAATTCGCGTGCTCTCGCGGTTCTGCGAAAGACTTTGCTGAGTACAAAAGCCTGTGCGGTGTGCTCCAAGGTCTTGGCATCGCTATAGAGTTAATTAACGACCTTGTGAAGAAACTGGAGCATGACGATGAGTGAAGTAAACCTCGGCCTAGCGGTCGATCTGTCCAACGTTCTTAATCAAGAGGCGGTGGAAAAGGCAAAACAATTGCCAGAACCGAAAACTTACCACATCCTGACGGTCGTACCTGAAGCGATGGAAGAGTTTGCGGATAGTTCGTTAATTAAACCAACCCAAACCATGCATTACGAAGAGGTGCTGACCCCAGTGCTTTTTGTCGTCAAGCTTGGCCCGGATTGTTATAAAGACAAAACCCGCTTTCCAAGCGGCCCGTCCTGTAAAGAGGGCGACTTTGTCATTGTTCGTCCAAACTCGGGCACCCGCCTAAAGATTCATGGCCGCGAATTCAGAATCATTAATGATGATTCAGTAGATGCGGTTGTTGAAGATCCACGCGCAATCGCCCGCGCAGCATAAGGAGGAACTATGACTACAGAATTCAAAGACGACGAATTTAAATTTCCAGATGAAGTGGAAACCGTCGAAAAACCAGAGATCGATATTGAAATAGAAAACGATCTTCCTCCTGCTCGACAGAATACTGTCGATGAAAAGGATGTAGAGCCATCTGACGATGAGCTAAAAGACTACGGCTCCCGAGTCCAGCGCCGCATGAAAAAGTTTGCGGACGGTTACCATGAAGCTAAAAACGCCCGTGAAATTGCCGAAAAAGAACGGCTGGCCGCAGAAGATTTTGCCCGAGCAGTTTATGAGGAAAACAAAAAACTCAAAGAGCAAATCAAATTTGGCAGTGAAGTCTTAATTGAAAACTCCAAATCCTCTGCGCAGATCAAAATGGAAGCTGCGGAAAAAAGACTGAAAGAAGCCTTTGAACAGGGTGACGGAGAGAAACTAGCAACAGCCCAAAGGGAAATTACCCAAGCCGCTTTGGAAATGGATCGCGCAAGCACCATGAGGCCGGTAGAAGTTCAGGATAATTTTAAAATTCCCGAACGCCAACCTGAGCAAAAGGTAAGTCCCAAAACCCAAAAATGGGTCAAAGATAACTCAGATTGGTTTGGATCCGACGACGAGATGACTATGCTTGCAATGGGGCTTGACAAAAAGTTGCAAAAAGAGTATGGTGCCGACTATGTCGGCAGTGATGAGTATTTCAAAACTATCGACGGCGTTATGCGCAAAAGGTTTCCTGAGTACTTTGACACTCAGAGCGAACAGGATGACCCCCCTGAACCAAAAAGGGCCAGACCAGCGGATGATGAAGAATCATCGCGCCGAGCAAAGTCAGCTTCTGTAGTTGCGCCCGCAACACGAAGCACCCCGCCTAATCGTGTCAAACTGAAAGCTTCACAAGTTGCGTTAGCTCGCAAGCTTGGGATATCGACAGAGGAATACGCAAAACAGGTAGCAATTCTTAATAGAGGTGAATGATGGAAGATCTTAAAGCACAAAAGCGCGACGCACGTACACAAGAGACCCGCGAAGCATCGTTTAAACGCATTGAATCGTGGAGACTTCCCGATACGTTGCCCATGCCGGATGAACGTCCGGGGTGGAAACATCGGTATATACGTGTGGAATCTTTGGGGCAATCGGATGCCAGAAACATCTCATCGAAACTCAGGGAGGGATACGAGCCTGTGAAGGCCGAAGATTACCCCGAGTTAATGACCAACCCGGTCTCAGACGGCCAGTTTAAAGGCGGTATTGAAATTGGAGGTCTGCTACTGTGCAGAATTCCAGAAGAGTACTTGAAGCAGCGCGAAGAATATTTCGCTAAGCAAAATCAAGCTCAGATGGAGTCTGTTGATCAAAACTATATGCGTGAAAATCATCCTCACATGAGAAAGTTTTCGGAACGATCTACAGAGGTGACTTTTGGTTCTGGTTCTAAATAAATAAGGAGTCTTATATGGCTTATCCCGTTATCAATGCCCCATACGGGCTAAAACCGATCAATTTGATCGGTGGACAGGTATTTGCGGGTTCTACTCGTGAATACGATATCCCCTACGGATATTCGACTAACATTTTCTACGGCGACATCGTTGGTTTGTCACGTGGTAATGTGCAGCGTTTGTCTGTTACTACTGGTACTCTCGGCACCGTAACAGGTGTGTTCTTGGGTTGTTCTTACACCAACCCCCTGACCAAGCAAAAGCAATTTGCGCAGTATTGGCCCGCTTCTACGCTGGCTGGTGACGCTGTTGCTATCGTTTGCGATGATCCCGACACCGTGTTTAAAGCTGTTGTGTGTTCTGCTACTACCGTTGTTGCTGGTGGCGCTCGCGCCATGATCGGCCAAAACTTGGCTATGATCAACAACACTGGTAACGTGAATACCGGCAACTCTGCTAACGCTTTGTTGGCTCCTAGCGCTACTCCAGCTACAACCGACGCCCTGCCAGTGCGTGTTTTGGGTCTCGTGCCCGATACCGAAGTGGCTTTGGGTACTGCTACTTTCTCTAGCATCTCTACCGCCACCATCACTTGCTCGGCCTTGCCTTTCGCATTGCCCGTAGGTACAGATGTGGGTTCGTTGGCTGCTAACGGTCAGTACATCCCATCCGGCTCGTTTGTTGCAACCGCAGCCGCTGCTGGCGCTACTTCCGTTGTATTGAACCAAGCTCCCGTGTCGGCCTTTGCTGCCAGCTCTACGCTTGTGTTTAATCAGTATCCAGAGTTGCTGGTTAAGTTGAACTTCGGTCAACACCAGTATTACGCTGCCACCAGCATTGCTTAAGGAGTAACTAAAAATGGCAATTTCACGCGCACAACTACTTAAGGAACTCCTGCCCGGATTGAATGCTTTGTTTGGTATGGAGTACGCTCGTTACGGTGAAGAGCATAAAGAAATTTATGAAACCGAATCTTCTGAGCGTTCCTTTGAAGAAGAAACCAAGCTGTCTGGCTTCTCCGCCGCCCCGGTGAAGAACGAGGGCGCTGCCATTGCTTATGACAATGCGCAGGAAGCTTGGACTACCCGCTATAACCACGAAACCATCGCTTTGGGTTTCTCGATTACCGAAGAGGCAATCGAAGACAACCTGTACGACAGCCTGTCTGCTCGTTACACCAAAGGTTTGGCTCGTGCTATGGCCTATACCAAGCAGGTTAAAGCCGCTGCCGTTATCAATAACGGTTTCTCTGCCAATTACATTGGCGGCGATGGCGTGCCCCTGTTCAGCACCGCTCACCCACTGGTTGCCGGTGGCACCAACAGCAACCGTCCAGCCACTGCTGCCGACTTGAACGAGACTTCTTTGGAAGCCGCCGTTATTCAAATCGCTGCTTGGACTGACGAGCGCGGCCTGTTGATCGCTGCTAAACCACGTAAGTTGAT
>Ga0209400_1002394_pt1 | contig 14293 bp, 34 predicted proteins | sample M_130807_EF_Meta_FD_187313 | JGI IMG/M metagenome (GOLD analysis project Ga0209400, IMG submission 187313) | Freshwater microbial communities from Lake Montjoie, Canada to study carbon cycling - M_130807_EF_MetaG (SPAdes) (version 2) | ecosystem: Environmental > Aquatic > Freshwater > Lake... | reverse complement strand
GGGTCAAGAATACCCAGCACCATCTGCAAATCAGCAGAGATAGCGCCTGCGGCTTCCATGATGCCCAAAGGCGGCGGCTCAGGTTGCAAACGCTGCGGGATAGGTGCTGGTGCGCCGTCAATGTCTTTTTGCTTGTAACGCAGCACAGGGCTTGACTTGATGTTAGCCAGCGCCCATTCGCTCTCATGCCCCTCGTCTTGTCCCTCAGCCAGCAGCCATTTGGCTTTAGGTGCAAGGGCAATGCTCTCGGTCATGCTGGTGCGCCAGAAGTTGTACATACGCTGCGGGTCTTTTGCAAACCGCACCAAACCGTATTTTTTGCGCTTATCGTCCACAATGACCTGTGCGCCATAACAAGGCACAACGGGGATATATTTACCCGCCCAAGTCTTCTCCTCAATAATTTCCATTGCGGTCATCTTGACCCATTTAACGGCCTTGCGGAACGATTCCCGTTGGTCAAGCACAGTCAATCCTGCGGCTTCTACCCGTTCAAAAAATGTATTTGAGTCGGCAAAGTGTGTTGTCCCGTCACTCAGCAAATACAACTTGGCTTTTTCACGCTCAACATAAAAGTATTCAGCAAGGCGAATATCTTCTTTAGTTACCCAGCTTGCAGTGTCATCCCCTGTAGACCGTTGGGTAAACGATGCCCCGTCATCTGCATTAGGGTACATTTCCCGAAATATCTTCTTGTCCAGTACTGTTGTAATAAGACAACGCTCGGCATCTGACCCATCAGGCAGCACAGAATTGGGATCAAAGTAGACGGTAAACGGGTTGTCGATAGTATCAATGTAAATTTCTTGATCAAAGCTATCTTCACTGGTGTATCGAGTATTGATGCGCCAGTAGCCCCAACCCATACGCACGGCATAGTCAAAGGCGGTGTCATAGGCGGTATCGGCATTGGAGTTGACCTCAATGTGACGCATGATGCCCTCAATGACTTGGGCAACCTTGTAATCAGCCAAGTTATTAACAGCTTGTACCTTTAGACGGGGGCGCTGCTGGCGCTGCTGGTTGGTGACTTGACGAATGTAAGCATCAATCTTGTTGATAGTCAAGCACGGTCTAGCTTCTACGTTTCGGCTGTTCTGTATCTCAACAGGCCATTGATCACCAGCGGCAAACTTAATATCGTTTAGCGCCTCGGCTCGATTCATGCTGTCAGCTTCATTACTCAGCCGCCAAAACTTAATGGCTTCGTTGATGCGTGTGTCGGCACTTGATGCTTGTGCTTGATAGTCAGACATTTCTAGTCCTTTTTTCCATAGCTAAATTATCGCACTAGCCCATCCAGTTGCCAACATTGGCAATCTGCTCTTGTTTCTTGCGCTTTGCAGGCTCTTTAATCATAAGGGCAATGTACCTAAATGCGTCAGCCCCGTGCGAATAATGATCATGCAGCGGTGTTCTGCTGAATTGCCCTGTGTCTACGTCTACCTCATATCTGTAGTGGCGCAGGCAAGCTAGGCCATCGGCGGCGTGTTCACGGTCAAACCAGCAGCTTGGGAATATTGTTCTAGCGGCGTTGATTGAGTCCACAATCGGGACTTTAGGCAAAATGCGGGTCTTGTACCCTGCCGCCCTCACAATGTCATCAATTGACCGTCCAGCGGCTGCTAGTGTCTTGTTCTCAGCGTCATGCGGTAACCAGATAGTGTCGTACACATACCCGTAGGTTTGCATGGTTGCTAGATAGTAGCTGATGGTTTTCTGGCTGTCCTCGATGTATCTGATTAGCCTGGTCTCCATGCCCACAAACTGCAAGAACCAGATAGCGGTGCTGTCCGACCAGCCCAAATCAAAGACCGCATGAACTGGCTTGGTTGCGTCATAAGCCACACGGGTGATGCGCCCCTCTTTCTCGGCCTGCTGCATTTCCTTGGCAAAAATTGCACCGTCCACTGTCTGGCGGCATAAACCCTCCCAGACTTGGTTATAGGCTTCCTCGTCCCGTTCTTTTAGTGCATCTTTTTCCAGCCGCAGGGTTTCGGGAAACCAAGGGTTATCTGACCAATTGATCTTGATCTGGATGCAGTCTTCAGGCGGCTTCAGCACAAACCGCTGGTAAGTCTCATCTGCTTCTAACTCAGGATTAAACGAAACCCATATTTCGCTACCTTGTTTGCGAATGGTAGGGATCAGCACATTCCAGCTTAGGCGGCTTGTGGTCTGGGCTTCTTCAACCCAGCAAATATCTACGCCCTCAAAAGATTTGATGTTGGCAATATTGTTCTTTAAGCCAGCAAAAGCGAATTCTGTGCCATTCTTGCCCCTAATGCTGTTCTGCGTGATCTCATAAAAACCCAGCAGGCCAAGCGATTCGATCTGGTCTGACAACAGCTTATGGACTGAATCTCTGATGCTGGTCTGAAACTCTCGGGCGCAAAGGATGCGTAACGGGTCTTTAGCGCCTTTGATCAGTAACGCCCTAGCAATGCCCCATGACTTAGCACCGCCCCTGCCGCCGTAGGCTACCTTGTAGCGGGACGGTTGAAATAAGCCTTGCAGCTTGATTGGAAATTCAGCATTGGCAATGGCACTAGCAACATCACTCATTTGGCTTTACAAATGTCACCTGAATACCCGTAAGCAGTGGCGCACCGTCTGCACCCGTAATTTCCTGCTTTGTGCTTTCCCGATACTTCTTTGGAAACCTTGCCGCCATTGATCTTGACCACAACGTAGCATTCAATCGGTCACTTTCTTTGTTCTCAACCATGTAAGCAGCGGCTTGTTCTTCCCACCATGCCTGCTCATAAGTCTTAGCATCGTCCAAGGCGTGCAAAAATTCTTCGTGTGCATCACGCCATGAGTACATTGTTCTTAATGAAACATTTAAGATTGACGCAATTTGTTCAACAGATTTGCCGATGCGCCCTAATTCAATGACCTTATCGCAATATGCGGGGTCATATAAGGTTGGGCGACCTACTGGGCGCTTTGCATCGGCAGTTTCTGTCATTTCTTTTTGGGGCTGGCTTTTTTGGCCTTTTCAGCCTCACGCTTTACGCTGTATGCAATTGCCACTGCTTGACGCTGTGGCTTGCCAGCTTCCATCTCCTTGGCAATGTTTTTACTCATTGCCTTTGGTGTCATTGATTTGATCAGCGGCATTATGATTGACCGTGAATAATGGCGAAATTGATGATCACTGCTTCAGAGTATGAAGTAGCCGTAGTCAAATTACGCAAAGTAATCAAAGCAGACCCAGCAGCCAAGTACGAAACATAAGTGGTGTAAGCGCCAGCAGTGCTACCAGTAGTGTTGCTAGAGATATTCACAATGATCGTATCGTTGATAGAAATTGTGCTGTTGGTCAGGATAAAAGACACAGCAGCACCGCCAGCCAATGCCGCATTGTTCATTGTGATGCGACCAGCAGACTTATTCAAAGTCACGCCTGTGGATTTGTCTGTGGCTTGAGTTACAGTACCTTGAGCAGCAGTTGAATAACCGATCTCTTGGGTTGCGTAACAAGTGGTGAATTCTGGGTCAGCGTAAGCTACGCCTGTTGCAATTGAGTTTGACATGATGTTCCTTTAACAGTTCCAGTTTTTAAGGGATGCCTTTGCCCTTTCCGCTGGGCCTTTGGCGTTTTTAACTACTCCCTCCATTCTTGCACAAAAACTGGCTTTTCGACCAGCATCTGCTTTAGTTTTGGGGTTGGGGGCAGGCGGTTTGAGATTTGCGTTATTCTTTGCGTTGTATTCAGCACGACCTTTTGCCGTCATTCCAGCACCCTTTTCTGTTGGGTTATAGGTTTTACCCTTACCCGTGGTCTTATGCTCAATGGGCTTGTCGTGCTTTTTCATTTCTTTTTGGCAGTCTTTGCGGATTGTTTGAATGCCTCGGCAGTAGGTGCGCCCTTTGCGCCTGGCGATCTCATACGTTCTGGCGTTTTACCCTCAGCCTTTTGGCGCTCAATGCGCTCTTGTTTTGCATGAATGTTGGCGTACAAGCCAGGTTTAGTTGCCATTTTTAAGCCTCCACAACAGCGCAAATGTCTGCTTCTTGAATGATTTGATAGTCTTGTCCATCAATACGGTGTACAGGCCAGTTAAGGTAATCCCCGTTTCCATACTTGATGAAGTCTCCAACTTGTGCCTGAGTTACCATCGGGCCTGCTGCCACAATCGTTCCCTCATTAAACGGCTCTTTGTTGTTGACGTAGATTATGTCCGATAAATTGCGGGTAATCGGCTTTACCACCACCCTATCACGCAACGGCTTGATCATTTGATCTCCTTGTGTATTTGCGCTTTTGGGGGACTACAGTAATCTGGTCAGTGGTTATGTCGTATGTAGACAACACTTCTATTGCCTTAAATTGACCACACCAATCAGATTCGTGCTTATTTTGCTGCTGAGGGTACAAACGGCATACGCCCATAACTTGCTGGTTTCGGAAAAACCGACAGTCTCCACAATTATCTGACATTTGTTTCCTTTGCCGCCTCAGTGATAACTGCATGATTTAATGCCGCAGCCATTCGCTCGGCAAAACCTTTGTTTTCACCTTCAAAACGCCTGATTTCGCGATGTTCAGCGGGTGTTGCCTCTCGTGCCGTGGTAGATGGCATCGGAGATGGGCTTAGTCCCACCGATTCCGGTAGCTCTAACTCGTTCAAGGGTCTCATGTAACCTCCTTTTGACTTCATTTTCGTTTAATTTAGGCAGCTTGTCAAGCTGGCTTGCTCTTGCGTTGCCCCTGCCCAACGAATTATCTACAACTTGAATATCAACTTTAGGGTTATTTTTGTATTTCTTTTGCAATTCATCAATGACTTTTCGTGCGCCAATGTGAGTTTTTAAATGTTCTTCAATTGGTACTGTGCGCCCTGATCCTTTGGATTTTTCCATCCTATCTGCCCGTGCCAATGCGCCATGTTCTAAGGCTTCAGCAGGGTCTCGGTAGGTGTAAATAATCCGCACCTTGCGCTTTGCATCCAAGGCTTGTTTGATCTTTTGGTCAGCCGTTTCAAACTTGTTCATGTTTGTGTCGTAGATCATCTCTGCCCGTGCCAGGGCTGGATCATGTGCTTCCAACATATCTAACGCCGTAGTCTTGCCTGCACCAGTACCGCCAGCACTGAAAACTACCGTATTGTCTTTATCTCTTGGGGTCGGCTGCGATAGCTTTTCAGCGTAATATCTTTTCATGAAAGCACTTGCTGGTTCGTGTACATCAGCAGATTTAGTGCGGTCAGCCCTGTATTCAGGCGACATTTCCCGTGCTACATCAGTGTTTATGATCTTGCCGCCCTTAGATTCTTCATGGGCTTGATATTCCGCTTTAAGCTGCTCGTAATCGTTTAAATACCGATTTTGATACGCTTGTGTAATTGGATTTGCAGATTGTTCAAGCATAGCTGGTGCTTGAGATGCAGCAGGCGGCAATAACAATGATGCCCTGATCTGGTCAGGGTTAAGGCTTTGCCTCCCCGCCATCATCAGTGATGACAGAGAAATAGCCATTAGTCTTGATAGCACTTGCGGTCATGGACATATGCCACACCGCTGGTTTTACCGCCGTCAAATTTCTTGTCTGCACCAACCATATTGGTCATGGCTTTAGGAATGTTGTTTTTAACACTACCATTGCTTTTCATTTCCGGGGCTGGATTGCCAGCCAGTTTTGCTTGGTTGCCATAACCATATTTGCCGTTCATTTCTTTCATGATTGCCTCACTTTAAGGTTAAAAGGTACAGGGTTGAATTGATCAGATCAGCAATTTCATCAACGATGTTTTGCAATTCTGTATCTTGGGGGATTTCTTTTCGTGCATCTTGCACAAATTCTTTTAATTGCGTCAAGTAATCATGCGGCTTTTCTAATGGCTGGTGCATTTCATTAGGGAATTTCTCCATACGAGTATCGTATCGACCCTGATAGCTTTCTGCCAATGAGTCAGCCAAATCAACAATTTTAGGGTAAAACTTACCTAATGCTTTGTGTATGCCGTATTCTTTTGTTTGTAAATGCTGGAAATGCGTAATCGTTCCCGCATGGAATAGCGTTGCAACAAATTCGGCGACTTCTTCATTCATGTTCAGACTATATCAAAAAAAGGGGGGTTGCAACACCCCCCTAAGACAACTGCGCTTCCATTGTAGGCACAGGCACATCCGCAGGCCATAACCCTTGCTTGCAAAGTTCTGCAACAGTAAGGCTATGCGCCAGATTCCACATAAATCGTCTTTCATCCTTGGATAAATCCTTGCCTTGGTCAATCTCGTTATGGCACTTCAGGCACAGCGCAGCTACCAAATTGTCATCAGCCTTAACGCCACGACCCTTGCCGCCGCCCCAATTTGTGTGTGCCGCTTGCACCATTTGCCCTGACCCACAGGCTTGGCAATCAAGCCCCGCCACCAGTTTCAGTAGTTTTTTTGATCGGATGTACTCGTGTTTCTGAAACAATTATTGTCTCCAGTGTTGTAAATCGGTGTTCATTTGCACATTCCAGCCGCCGCCTGCGGGTGTTTCCTGTGGATACTCTGGTTTCTTTGACTATTGTCCATGTACCGCATTCGGGGCATCTCATTTGTCACGCTCGGTGGCTTGTCGAATTGCTTCTAATGGCGTTTGATTTGGCGGACACCACATACTTAAATTTTCTTTTTCACAGGGTTCATTTTCTAAATATTCTTCCATAATGCCGCAATGTTTGCATGACCCTTCTTTAAATTTATGTGTGTCAGTTTTCATTGGTGCGCCCTGTCTTGCGCCCTGCTTGTGGCTTCCCGTGTACGCCAAATCTCAATATCAAGCCTTGATGCCTCAATTTCCCATTTTAGGGTTTCCTCTTGGTGGATAGCCGCCGCCAGCCCTTTTAACAATTGATGATATTCGGGGTCGGCATATGCTTCCCGTTCCTGTGCGTTGGCAGCTTCAAACCCCATCGACAAAGCATCTTTCATCAATAAGGCTTTCTTTGACTTGCGAAATTCCTCAAGATAAACCCGCTGGGCTTTGGCTTCGCCATAATTTGATGCTTTGTCTCGAATGTCTTGTGCTGCTTCTTCTGGTTTCATTTAAAACATTGCCTCTTGAATTTGTTTGGTTTTTTCTGTATCAAATAATTGACCTTGCGCGGCGGCTTGCTCAATACGTTTGCAAGCAATGTCAAAGTATTTTGGTTCGCGTTCAATGCCAATAAACTTGCGCCCCATTTGAATGGCGGCAACGCCTGTTGTGCCACTTCCCATAAAAGGGTCAAGTATTATGTTTGATTTAGGACACAAAGTAATAACCCATTTCATTACCTCAAGCGGTTTTTGCGTTGGGTGATGGCGTTCTTCATTTCCTTGTCGAATCATTCCATTCCATCGCCATTGCAAACGCCTAACAGCTTTAGGCCAATTAGTCCATGCCAATTCACAATCAGCAAAATCATTGTTTCCATTTAACTTATCCCATACCAACCAACATGATGTAGGTGGCAAGGTAAAATAATTCCCGCCAAAAAATGCTTGATATTGACTTTTGGTGCGAATTAACTCAATCAAAATATCAGGTGGTGGAGCTTTGTCCCAATCAAAATCGCCATAATCTTTGGGGCTTGCTAGTTTGCCACGGCTTGCAACTTTTTTACTGCTTTCACCAATGCCATAAGGCGGGTCAGTAATTACAGCATCCACTTTGTCTAATGTAGGCAAAATATCCATGCAATCGCCAAGATATAACGTTGCGTTACCAAGTTCAATTTTCATTTTAATACTCCAATCATGCGTAAAGCCGCATCAGGACTGTCTACAACCGCTAATGCGCCCCCGTTCCAGCTTCCATGCCACCTTAGCTGGTCTTTATTCAAAAGCCGCCTAGACGGGCTTTTAAAGCCGTCTTTAACCTCAAGCAAAAGGGTTTGGCCTTTATAACCCACCAGCAAATCAGGTACACCCTTGCCAACACCAGCCAAAGACTGCACCGTAGCTCCAGCCGCCCGTAGCGCCAATACAACAGCTTCGTGATTTGCGTCAATTTTTGCTGCTCTCATCGTTCATCCTTTTGCGTAAATCATCAACGGCTGGTTGACCACGTTTTTTCACTAAGTCGGATAAGGTCTTGTGCCACCAGGCATAGGCTTCGGCTTTCCCCTCCTCCTTGATCTTCTTCCTGTAACGTTTGACCCATTCCCGTGCTTCGCTCTGGCGCAAGGTCTCCTGTGTCTGTAAGCGCAAGTCGGATGACTGATTGGCTAAATTCTTCACCATCTTTGAGTCTTCCAAGGATTGAGTTTGCAACAAGTCTTTCATGGTTCATTTTCCTGCCCTTATCAGTTTAAATTTTTCAAGCATTTCAGGAGTCGGCGGCACAACTTTTAATCTATCTTCATCCAGCTTGACCAGCGCAGGGTCACGTTCTTGTCTGGATGGCACTGTGGTAGTGGCAACATCAAACCTGTTAACCAGTTTAGGTTTATCAGCAACCCATTCAGCCTTAAATGCCTGCCAGCCACGCACACAGCATTCAGTCAAAGCCTGTTCTAGCGACCATCCAGCCTTATTTGCTTCAACAATGATGCCATCAATGGCACGTTGGGTAATCGGTGCTTTTTTGGCTTTCCGCAGGGCTTTGAAGTCATCCCAAACAGATTGTGAAACGCCGTCAGGCGTAGCCACGACAGTGGCTTTCTCTTTAATTGGTTTATGGTTATTGGTTATTGGTTTATGGTTATTGGTTGCTATTGGGGTCGCATTAGGGGGGCTATTAGCCTCCCCATTACTATCCTTATGCCATCGCTTTGCCGCCCCTTTTTTTCCGTCCTCTGAAAACTTGCGATATTTGGCAATTTCCTCGTCAGCACGCGGGTTTACAAAGCCTTTGTCAGTTGAAACAAAGAACTCGTTAAGTACTGTCAAAACTTCTTGTTCGTTGTCCCGCATACCAATTTGACGGGCAATATCACGCTGTTTAATGGGCGCTTCGTGCAAATAGTAATGGTCAAGAAGTCGGCGAAAAGCCAAATCTTCAATCAAACTAAGGTGGTGCGTATGGGACTTGTAGTCGCCAATATGAAACTGATAAAAGTGCATATAACCTCACATCATTGGTCATCATCACAAAAAGAAACATCGGCAGGACGGTGATGAATCGTCTTTTCCCCCGCTAAAGGTAGCCGTGCTTCACACTATACCGCAAACCATTGAGGGCAAATTGCTTTCAATTGCCATACCCGTGCCTGCGGAACGTTTGCACCCCATTGGCTAATGGCTGCTCGACTGATGCCCAGCAATTCAGCCAATTTTCTTGCTGATCCTGCTTTTTTTATAGCTTGCTCTTTTTCCATCATTGCATGATAAGCCAACTTACTGCTTTAAGTCAATACCCTATAAAGTTAAGGGGGATTTACAGATACCATTTGACAAGGTTGTTAAGGTAGCTTAATATTCACCCATGCCCTGAGTTGTTCGGGGTCTTTTAAGGAGAATCAAAATGTCAACTACTCAGTATCTCTCATGCGCCGAAACCGCAAAATTAGTTCGGGCTGCTCTCAAAGAGTCTTTCCCAGGCATCAAGTTCAGCGTCACTTCCAGCGTGTACAGCATGGGCGCTTCCATCAACGTCAAGTATGTAAACGGCCCAACTGTTGACCAAGTCAAAGCAGTTGTCAGCAACTTTGAGGGCAGCTACTTCGATGGCATGACCGATTACAAAGGCAGCAACTACAACAGCATGAACGGCGTTAATGTCAGTTTTGGCGCTAACTTCATCTTTGTCAATCGTGAATATTCAATGACATTTTTTGAGGGCGCTGTGCAAGCAGTTTGCAAGTACTACGGTTATGAAATGCCTGAACTGTGTGAAAGCAGCTTTGGCTCATACATCGCACGGGGTTTGGATTTCGACACAGAAAGAAGAATCATGCAAAAAATTCAGGACATAAGCCTGTGCGATACACAACCCAGCAAGACCGTTGCCAGTGTGTGTTTTCTTGGCGATGACGGTTACGGTTGGAATTCTGTAGGCAAATTGGCAGCTTAATTAATCGGGGGCGCAAGCCCTCTTTAAGGAGTAAAAAAATGGTTATTTCTCAAATTTCTAACACTGTGCAAGTTGCAACCTTTGTAAATGTTTTTTATGGCATTGCTTCTTTGGTCACCGAAACCAAAAAAGGCTACGCCGTAACCCTGCTGGATACCGATGCCGAAATGATTGTTTCCCCAGTGCGTATTTATCCCGTCACCATGTTGGATCAGGCAATTGCCTACGCCAAAAAAATTGCAAACATCAAGGAGTAAGAAAATGAAAGTTTTTCAAAGTGTATTTGGATGGAAAGCAGAATCATTCTTTCCGCTGGACGATACCACCCGCATCACAATTACCACCATGAAACGCTCTAACGGCTTAATCACCACTACGGTAATGGCAAGCTGTAAAGAGGGGGAAATGTATTACTGGACGGTTTGCAAAGATTACAGCAAGACTTGGGGAATCAGTAAAAGCATTCGTGCTACCCAGAAAACTGTGGCTGAACAACAGCAAACCGTGCTGGCGCAGCTTGACCAAATCAAATTTGAGGTTGTGGCGTTTTATGAACAACTTAGGGAAACCACCTAAAAAATAATTATGAAATGGCTTGACTTGGTGTTAAGCCAGCTTATAATTAATCCATGCCCTAGCAATTCCGCACAGGGTCTTTTAAGGAAATCAAAATGCAAGTTACTCAATTTACTTCTTACGCTGACATCGTAGTCATTGGTCAAAACCCAGAAATGGCTGATTACAGCAATCCCCGTGGTTACATTTACGGTTTTTCCGCTTATGTTTGCGCCGTTTCTGAATCTGGCGACACTTGCATCAAACACGTTGTTACTGCTCGCTGGGAGGAAGAAGCCATTGCAAAAGCAGATGCTCAAGCCGCCGCTTTAAATGTTCGTTTGGCTTTGGGCAAATTACCTGTGGGGTTTGATTCTTGGAAAGCTGGTCGTGCTGTTTACGGTTCAAACGCATATCAGGCTTATGGTCAAGATGATGATTTGGCTTTGGAACGCAACGAAGAATTTGCATATTGATTAACCAAATGGGGCGCAAGCCCCTACAAAGGAAAAACCATGTTTGATATTGAAAAGTACACCCCGCCCACAGATTGGTCACAAGTCGCTTTGTGGGTCGTATCCGTTGCCGCCATTGTGGTGGTCATTCTTGACGTTTTTTACTGGAGAGCATAAATGCCAATTGATCAAATTATTGAAGCCATGCGTGACGTTGCTGAAAAGCAATATCAAGGCGAACCCGCAGCCAACCGCCTTGCCTACCATGTTGGCCTACTGGAGTCCCGCTTGCGGGAATACATCTACCAACTGGAAAACGTCCAAGAAGAATTGAAACAGTGCCAGCTTGATTTGATTGCAAAGGATTCGGAATGAAAATGATCACCTATTCACTCATGTGCTGGCTTGCGGTCATCTCTGCTGGCTGTTCAAGTTTGCCAGGCGCAACGCCCCAAGCACCCAATCAAGACTTAATTGTTGACAAACAAGTGCAGCCAATGGGTCGGCAAGAAGTCATTGATGCTGTGCGCCAGTGCGAAACATCAGGACTTCGTGCAATCCCCCTGTACGCAAAACGCAAGATTGGCGGTTACACAGTTGAAACTGTGGTGGAAGTCACCTGCGGCCCTAAATACGCTTACTGAGGAAACATCATGGAAACCAAAGAAATCATTGAACGTGCATTCCAAAAAGAAACACTAATCGGCAAACAAATTGCCGCAGCCTTTGTCAAAGCACAAAAGGCGTTTGGCCCTGCTTTAAAGACCTCTACAAACCCGCATTTTCGTTCTAAGTACGCTGACCTATCTAATTGCGTTGAGGCTGTTATTGGGGCTTTAAATGACAATGGCATAGGCTTGATGCAGCGTACCTATGAATCTAAAGATGGCGTAATGGTTGAGACCGTGTTTATTCATGAATCTGGCGAAATCATGGAATGCGGGTTACTTCATGTGCCTGCCAGCAAACAAGACCCACAGGGTTATGGCTCGGCTTTGACTTACGCTAGACGCTACAGTTTATTGGCAGCTACAGGACTTGCGCCAGAAGATGATGACGGTAACAGCGCCAGCCGCCGCCAGACAGTAGAGAGCAAAGTTGATGCTAGTCAGATGGCAGATTACATTGCCGCCATTGATGCCAGCGCCAGCAAAGAGGAATTACAAACCACTTACGCCGCAGCTTATGCCGCCTGTGAGGGCGACCAGGCATGGCAAGCCAAGGTTATCAAAGCCAAGGCAGAACGAATTGCAAAAGCTAAAAAGGAGAAAGAAAATGGAAACTGAAATTGTTCAAGGTACAACTGATTGGTTTGCCATCAGATTAGGCAAAGTCACTGCAAGTAGGGTAGCTGACGTAATCGCTAAAACAAAGACGGGTTACAGCACCAGCCGTGAAAACTACATGGCGCAACTGGTGGTGGAACGCCTAACCCAAACCAAGGCAGAGTCGTTCACCAATGCCGCAATGCAGTGGGGTACAGATCAAGAACCATTTGCACGGGCGGCTTATGAGGCGGCACAAGGCGTAATGGTCGAGGAAGTGGGCTTTATACCCCACCCCACAATTGAATGGGCTGGCGCTTCGCCTGATGGCTTGGTGGGTGATGATGGCTTGGTAGAAATCAAATGCCCAAACACCGCCTCAATGATTGAAGTGCTGCTTACCCAAAAAGTCCCACAAAAATACTTTACGCAAATGCAATTCCAAATGGCTTGCACTGGTCGCCAATTTTGTGATTACGCTGTATTTGACCCACGAATGCCTGCCAAGGCGCAATTGTTTGTAGCCCGTGTTGAACGACACGATGCCTACATTGCTGAGATTGAAGCAGAGATTGTCAAATTCCTTGCTGAAGTCGAATCCCAAGTGCAACAACTTAACCAAATCATTGAAAGCAAATAATGTCAAAAATCAGAAAAGAAGTTTCCGCAATTGTTGGTCAGTACACAAATAAAGACGGTCAAACAAAAAACCGTTACCAGCGCATTGGCAGCATCATTGAAACCCGCAATGGCGAAATGCTTAAGCTGGATGTAATCCCCTTAAAAGAGAACGGCTGGGACGGCTGGGCGTATCTGAACGACCCTAAGCCATTTGAACCCAAGGGCTTACCCGCTGACGATGACATTCACTTTTAAGGAGTAATCATGCTGCATCCAAGAGTCAGAAACACCGACCCTTTGACCAGTTGGCAGGCAGCAGGGTCTGCAAAAGACCTTGCCAGCCGTCATGCCCAGATCATTGTGGATTGCTTATCTAAGCACGGCTCACAGGGTAAAGATGGCATTGCCTCCATAACAGGATTAGAGTCGATGCAAGTAGCCAGGCGTTTGCATGAATTGGAACGTGACGGGCAAATCTGTTTAACGGGCAAGGTTGTTAAATCTAAGTCAGGGCGCATGGAACGTGAATGGAAAATTACGCCTATTCAGCGGGAGTTGATATGACACAAAACGAAATCATTGATTTGGCTATACAGGCTGGTGCTTCACCCGATGAAAAAATTTGGCTTATGTATCCAGAAGAACTTGTAGCCTTTGCCAAACTGGTAGCCGCCAAAGAACGTGAAGCCTGTGCATTGCTGTGCGAAGAACAATATGAATATTATGGGCATGATCATGTATTTGCCAAAGCCATCAGAGCCAGAGGAGAAAAATCATGAAACCATACGGATACGTTTGGGTTAAAGAAAACCACGAACCAAAGTTTTTTTGGACAGAATCCCCTGCTAGGGAAATTCAAAAAAGTTTTGGCGGTGAAGTGGTGGCAGTTTACAAATGAAACTTAAAAACCATCCAGCATTTCCCACGCACGAAGCTAAAGACTCAGGCAAGGCTGGCATAACAACGCTAGATTATTTTGCCGCAAAAGCCATGCAAGCACTCGTAGACACTGCGCCAGAAGATTATGAACTTGACTATGATGACATTGCAAAATCTGCATATAAACAAGCAAAAGCAATGATGCGGGAGAGACAAACATGATTGACCGCCTTGTTTTGGCTGCGGTGATAAGCGTTATAGGCTGGCATGGGTTGTATCCAGACACGCTAAACCCGTTGACAAGCATTGAATTGCGGGAAAAAGCCAAACACAAATCAATCAGCAAAGTCTGCGACAAACCCCGTAAATCCAAAGCGGTTAAGGAGTTATGCGCCAAATGGGAGAAATAATTGTCACCATCCTAGTTTTGTTTGTTGGCGCTTTAATTGGCGTTGCTGGCGCTATCCTACTGCTGTACATCTTTGCAGATTAAACGTTGCGCTCAAAGTGAGGGCAATCCACCA